>Ga0099822_1005464_pt1 | contig 16607 bp, 9 predicted proteins | sample CowpeawhiteBW_FD_76839 | JGI IMG/M metagenome (GOLD analysis project Ga0099822, IMG submission 76839) | Root nodule microbial communities of legume samples collected from California USA - Cow pea white BW | ecosystem: Host-associated > Plants > Roots > Nodule | place: USA: California | collected...
CTTTCTAGTCAGATCTAAAAATCAAAATCAAAACATCTATTGATCAGATAGAAGTAAGCATTAAGAGCAGAACAATAATACCAATATTGAGTAAAACAGAAATGCTATATATAAATATCACCAAATTACATCCCAGTTTGAGTAGATTACATTCAATCCCAAAGGAGAAGATTAGCCACTCATGGTAGCTATCAAATCCTAAGAACTAAAGAAGAAGAAGAAGAAATATGATCTGTGTTATGCTCTTGGTAGTAGCTCTGCAGCACGGATGCACTCCTCTTCCAAAATCTCTAGCTGGTTTTCACTTTCTGATTCAGGGAGTATTTATACTCAAGGTCTCACTCAAGCTACTCGATCGCTTGAGCGAGACAACATTCTTCATGCTAAAGAAAGCCTCTCGCTTGGGCGAGACGTGCTGAAGCCAATATCTCACTTAGGCGAGCAAGAGTACTTCGAGCTGAAGAAAGGATCTCGCTTAGGCGAGATTGGCAGCATCTGATCTCGCTTGGGCGAGAATGGCAGCAAGAGAGGGTCTCCACTACTCGCTTAAGCAAGGTCCTGCGTCGCTTAGGCAAGAATGGCGGCAGTGGCTTTAGCTTAGGCGAGCATGCTTTGGTTTTGAGCGATCCTGCAAAGTTTCTTTTCTGTTTCTTCATTTCTCCTTTCACTCTTCTTCTGTTCTTCCCTCCTTCGATTATAATTTACCTGAAAATTACACAAAATAGGATCAAATGATTTCTTTAAATCAAAACTTGGAAGCATGTGATTGAAACTTAGATTTAGGGAGAATCAATATGAAATGAACACAAATTAAAAGCATAAGAATTAGATTTTGTTATGAATCTTTACTGAATTTTGGCACTTATCAATGCTCTGTTGCCTTTTCCTCTCTTACTACTAACCATGTTAGGTGCTGGTTTGCGAAAGCAAGCGAGGCTCGCAAGCATGGAACTCACCAACATAAGAAATGTTTTGATGGTCCTAAACGTCATTCTTCGTCTTAATGTTGTTGACATCATCATGAATGTTGATGCCAACATCCCATCCTTGCCACTTACAAAACCTGCACATGCATGCTAATGGGGTGTGACGGTGGTGTCTAAATGACTCAACATGTGAGTTTCTTTTTTCTCCTTAGAATTGGGTTCCATTGAATGGAAGAATTCCAATGCCTTATATCATTATGGGACCCACTAATACCATTACTTTTATAATATGTATATGGTAATTTATTAATGTCTTTATTCCTATATTTACTATCTATGAACTTATGTTGGTACACATTAAATTTGTGCAATTGCATCGAGCTTTAATTCATCTGAAAATTCAAAGGATGCTAGATGTGCCAAAATTCACACAATTGATGCAACATGCTAAACTTATTAATGGACATTCTCTGATTCATCATGTTAGCAACTTCTTTTCCCAGCAAAGTTAAATGCTTAAGAGGACCATGATGAAGGTCATGATTACGAATGAGTCCATGAACAATATCATGAAAACTTCGTCCTCATCAAGATGTATCAAATAATAGAATGTCGACGATGTTAAGTTATAATAACCCGCCATTCCTAGGCGAAACAACACTCGACAACAATGAGAAGCTCAACGCAAGCTCACTGCAAGAAAAACATCAAATAGTGATTGAAAATTCAATCACTAAATGACTAAAATCGGTCACTAATGGAAACAGTGATTGATTTAGTGACTAAAAAATCGGTCATTAATATGTTCGTCACTGATCATAGTGATCGAATTTGTGACTGAATTTGTGACCGAATTAGTGATTGAAATTAGTGACTGAAACAATGACCGAATCTATGACCAAATCAGTGACCGAATCAATGACTGAATCAATGACCGAATCTGTGACTGAATCAGTGACTGAATTAGTGACTAATAACTTTCCTCCATTTACTACTTTTGGCTCTTCTCAAAGGACTTGATACCCTCATTGTAAATGTAGCTGAAGGCATTAACGACAATTGACACTACTGTGAACAATGTCGAAACGTAGAAGTCGCAATCGCTGACGTTCTCATCTCCCAATTCTTATACAAGGGTCATTCTCTATATCTTCGAGGGCACAACATCAGAGGTTCAAGTTCTGTTTATACTTGAAGAAGTGAAATGGAAGAAAAACCTAAAGGATTAGACTCTAGCCATGCCTAGAACCTGCACTAACATCACGAACAACCACAATTATTCATAAAAATATCAAAGCTACAATGGTCTCCCAAGAATAAATGATGACTTGAAACATGTATAAGAATATAAAGACGAAGTCCACACTAACAACATGTAGTGGTGACAACTGGCCCAAGAAGTAGGAAGTTCCAAGCGTATGAAGAATTGAAAATGACTATGTAAGACCCGTTGAAAATTTAATTAATTAAATAATTAATTAATTAAAGGTGGGAGGTGGAAACTTGAATGTCATTAAATGCTAATTGGTAGGACATAGAAAAGTATTAGCTCAAATGGTTGAGAGTATTTTGATTATGTGAGAAGACTTGGGTTCGAGTCCTATGTATGCTTGTTGTGTATTATTTGACTTATTATCATTTTGTTAATATATTTGTGAATAGTGAGTGATATCATAAATATAGAATTATAATAGTTATCACTAAATGTGAATTGGCATAGTGGTGGTGCTTTGGTCTTATGAGTGGAAGGTCACGGGTTCAAACCTTGATAGATCGAAATTAACCTTTATTTTTGCCAAATTTAGTTTGGAGTGAAGGTGAAAAGGTAGAGAGAACCCTAAGGGGAGAAGAACTTCAAGAACTTCAAGTTAGGGGAGTTGTCCTTATGTGCATATGAATTCAGTTGTGATTCTTTGTTTGTGTTATTTCCCATATTCTGCATGATGCTAAATTCGTATTATAGGCACTATGGCTGAAAATGGGTGGAATTGATATTGTGCACATAGTTTGTGGTGAATTCCATGAATTGGATGAGGGTTTTTAAACTGTATTGGTTAACTATGGTCAAACATTTCGTTTTGGTGATTCAAACTTGTGTAAAACATGTTACTGTGATGGCTTGATGAAATAGAATGCTTGGTAGTGATTAAATTGGGTTTTGGTATGGTTTTGGATTGTTTTCGCGCAAGACCAAGAGAGGAATGCTGCAATTCTCACCCAAGCGGGTCACTCTCGCCTAAGCGAGAGTTGCAGGACTTGCTACTGGTTTAGGGGTCGAGCATCTCGCCCAGGCGACTTGCTTGGTTTTAAGCGACTTGTTTTCTCTCTCAGACGAGACATGCTCGCCTAAGCGATGATGAGATACGATTTCCTAATTTTTTGTTTACTAACCACTTCTCAAACACTTGGCCAACCATGGGAGTTTTGGGTCATGTGCATTCTCACTCATAGTTTGAAACATACATGAATGTGGAGTCCATGTTAAGTTGTTAGTGCCTGACAAAACTATGAAGATGCCCGGGGAAGAGAAGGAAAAGGTCTTACCTCTCAAAATAGAGGAGGCAATACCTAGTATAAGAGGATTACACAGTCATGACTCGCAAAATAAGCCAAACAAACTCCCATCATATCTTCCCAAATTCTACATAATAACATTTTTCCTTCACTCCAAATTTTCTCATAGGGTGTTACATGTTGACAAGTGTACCAAATCGTATAAGTAATATAGTGGACAAGTCCAGATATCGTATCACACAGGGACTAACGTGGTGTAAATTAATTGTTTTGTTACTAATAAAGGATGAGAATAACAAAATATTTTTTGTTTAAAGGGAAAATAATATGTAAAATATAAACATAAATTGACACAATGGAAATAAATAACTTGATTGAGGAAAATATAAGATAAAAACTTCATCCAGATTGAGTTTCACGATTTCATTCAAAGTAAAAACATCAAACAATATATTCCTATTTTCGTCTCTCACATTCACATCGTTTGTAACATGCTTTGATTTCGTCGCAGACAAGTCTAAACTAGAATAATAAAAACTCTATGTCTAGCAATTTTTACTATTACATTTACATTCATGGCCAATATGTTGATGCTTAAGAATGACTACTAATCACATCTATATCTAGCATGTGAAATCAATAGTTGTTTTATCCTGCTCAGGTTTCCCAAACTATCTTTCGGATCAGCCGATACTCCGACATATGCACCATATCTAGAACATGCAATTAAATATCATAATATGAGTTTCCAAAATTATATTTTGAATCGGTATAGACTCTCGCATGTGCAAAATTCATAGACTATGCAGTTAAAACAAGAATAAAACATAAGAGATTGTGGCAAATGATTATATTGAATGAAAAATTCACAGAGAATTAAGAATATATTACACCCAACCACCGTGAATGAGAGAGTTAGCTACTCCTAAACATACTGAACACAAAAGTGATGTTGAAATTGAATGCCTCAAGCCTTCAGAATGTCCTTCTACCTTCAATTGTATGAATATCAAGTTTATCTCTCTCCAAGTCTGTTTTTGACCTCTATCAGACCCTTAATTTATAGACTTTCTGAAACGCACAGCTCGTTGGGCGAATTGACTTGTTAGGCGAGTTAGGCATGACTCTTTGGGCAAGTTAGGCATGATTCATTATGCGAGTGACACGAAATATGATTTGGGCCTGCAACTTTATACTTGATTTTGTATTTGAATTCCCATGTTGGATTTATCTTTTTAGTCCTCTTGAACTCCATATTTTCGAATTATCTTCAATTCTTCTGACTTGAATTTGAGTAACTAACTATGTAGATAACCGAAATAATCTTTCCAAATCTTTAAAATTTCCACTTATTTGTAAAATATATCCTCATCATTAATTTTTTCATTTTTATTGAATAAAAGCTAAAATATCAAATAAAATCCAAAAAATAAAATAATAATAAAACATAAAAATAATTAAAATAAAAGGATGATAATGCCTATTATCATATGACCATAGCAAATTTGCTCAAACCACTGACACACCACGTTAAAACCCACCCCCAGAATACAAAAAGTCCCAAATTTAATTGCAACAACAAAATATTCAACAATTTCAACTTTTGCAATTCTTTTTAACTAAAAATCAAGAAAAACACTTATAACTTTTGCAATTTTAAGCTAAAAATCAAGAAAAATACTTAAATGATTAGTTCCTTTTACCTAAATTAAAAATTCTACTAACATTTTTCTTGAACACCACCGCACCACTAATTAAGCTTGAGCATATACATAACAGAATCCAACGAGGATCAGATTACAATATGACCTCCATGGAAATAGGCTTCATCTAGAGTATTGAGAAATCACATGCAATCCATACAATTTGCATGCAAAAGATGTACTAGTAGGAGCAGATAGTAGAGTCAGAGATTGCCTTCATTGATTCAATCTTCAAGAAGATGATAGAAAGTGTCAGCATATATGTGAAGGAGGGAAGAGAACAAAAGACTCTTGGATAGTAATGCTTGCCCAGTATTTTGAAGATTTTTTAGGAGTCCCTTTCTCCACAGTTTTTTACTTCTTTTAATCTAATAATATATTAAAATCATTTAATATTCTAAAAAAACAACTCATCTATTTATATCTATATCTTACTATTACGGTTGGGAATGAAGGATGGGAGAAGAAAAAGGAAAAGAAAAAAAAATGTATATGACAATTTTTTAAGAGACGTTAACATTAAATAAAAGAAGAACATCGAAAAAAAGATGAGTTAATTTAATAAATATTATAAATTAATTGAGTAAAAGTAACAAAATTAAAAAAATAGATAGAATTAAGTATGAAGAACAAACGTTACATAAATTTATAAAAGAGAAGTCTGAAATAGAAACTGAGAGAGAAAACTATAACTAAATAAATTCTTCTATATATCTTCACCAACCTACTCTGATGATTAATTTTTCTTGTGTCTACATCAGATCGTTTGCTAAGCAAAAGCAAAATAATTATTGAAGCCATAGTAATCCCTGTCGGTCCAACCGACAGTTGTAAATCCCAATATTGGGACCAAATTAATTTGAGGAATGGCTTTTCAGTTTTATGACAATTTCCCGAACCAATGAATAGGAAAAAAATTATGAACTTTTCAGTTTTTCTTTTTTCCCCTCTTGAAAAAATCGACAATAATAAATTTGCATGTGCAAGCCACACTGTTCATCATTCTTATTTATTTGAACCCAATGATAGTCCCAACTAACAGAAAAAAAAATACAGGGATTGTCTTTCTCAGAGCTAGGTATGCTTTTTCCATCCATGGATGCTCTTTACAACTAATATTGTTCATGTATAAAGAATAAAAGGTTGTTGTGAAGGTAGAGACCCACTATGATTAATTAGTTGTAGGTTAGGTTGAACATTGAATCATATTAGCACCTTCATAACTCTATGTTCCTTAAACACACAATCATCATAACTACTAATCACAATGCTTATGCTAATAAAGGATATTGATGGACACTAATCAATGCCAAATCCCACTTACCCAAAACAACTACCTTATACCCACTTACTATTGCAGTTTAGGGATATTACTATTTACAATTAGTATATCTTTATTATTAGACCTAATTATTCAACAATTTTTCTTAGAATATTGAAATATAAATTAGACTTTTTTTTATTTTTTTTCAGGTAGCATCTTTTAAGGACTGGAATTGAAGCGGTTAATGGTTTGAGTGTTGGTGCCGACAAACACAGAGGTTTGTGACAGGAAAAGCAAAGTGTGTAGTAAAACTGTGAGCATAGTAACTTTTGCATGGTAATGACCTGGCATCACCACGTGACCCTTTAATAATAATGTCACACCTAAATGTCACTCATTACAATCATCATTAATCATTCTATCATTTAAGAATCCTTTTTTCTTTTTAAAAACAAAATTCTATTCTCCTTTTCTCATTTATAAGAAAAAATATGCACTTAATTTCAATTATGTATTAATTCTTGGTCTTTCTCTTTCTAGAATAATTATTTGATGTGTTTTCATATCTTCTGTTATTTAAATTTAATTTTCAAGTATATTTATGTCCGGTGTTTTTAGTAGTAGGTTTTTACATAGTTGTGTAGTTTTCATGATATCTTTCTAACTTAAAAAAATTATGTACAAAATAAATAAAAATTATTTTTTATAAAATTTATAAAATTATTTATATTTATTTATAAAATTAAAAAAGTTAATACATGCACTCGTACGCTCATATATTTTCACTGCTTTATATAATGATTGTTTTGTTTACATTTTTTTTTCTTATATTTATAAACATATTACATAGATAACTAAAATTACAATACAAAATTATTATCTTGTTTTAGTAAATATAGATATATTGTAATTAAATTACAAAATAATTTTAAGTTAGAATATTCCTGTGTGATTTCGAGTTATTAATTAAAATGTTATATTTATAATAAGTGTTTTTTGGTTTTGTTCTCTTCTTAATTTTAATTCAAAATTTCAATTAAATCATTAGTAGACCTACAAAAATCAAATAAAAAGACTTTTTTTTTTTAAATCAATTTGATTGTAAACATTGTTATAAATAGAAATCTTAAAATGTATTCAAACTGGGATAAAAATAGTATAGGCCTAGGTAAAGTTGTATACTATTTGAATATTGAATAATTTTAGTGATTGTCTTAGTTACCAGCGAGGATAAATTTCTCACATAGAGAATTAGAAGAAACTTGGTGTTAGATTAAAAAAATACATCAAACTCTAATTTTAAAATAGACACCTCTCATAAAATTTATTCATTTATATTTAAAATTATAGTAAAATTGTATGAGAGAATAATAATAAGTTAATAAATTTAATTATATATTTTATAATTTTTTTATTTTAATGTAAAAAAAAATCAAGTAAGAAAAAAAATGAAAAATACTTTTCAAAAATTATTTTGCAAAAATCTTCTTATATTAGTTGTAGTTTAATAAAATACAATATAAAAAAAATAAAAATCGTTAAAGATTTTATACAAGATTTTTTATATATATATTTATTTGTCTAATAACTCAAATTACTCCCAATTTTTAATCGATACAAACAAAGTTTTATAGGAACTTATGCTAGACATACAAAACGGTCATTATTTAAGCTGTTTTTAATTAAATATAAAATATTATTTAAATCAAGTAAGTATTATCGGATTATAAAATATTATTTGAACTTAACCACAAAATGTTGATTAGAACACAATTGTACTTAGTTAAGACCAATTACACTTTAAAATGTAATTATTTTTAAAATTTGTTAAGTGAGTCACTAATTTATTGTCATCTATTAATTTTTTAATCCTTTCAACAAAATTAAGTATTCTTTTGACATTGTGTCACTTCTAACTAAGCAAAAGTATTCATAAACCTAATCACTCATAGCTAAACATTATGTTAAATCAGTCGCTATTACCTAAATATCAAGTATTATTGGAACCTAACCACAAAATATTATTTAGAACACAACAACAAGTAAGATCAATTACGCTTTAGAATGCAACCATTCCTAGTTAAAATAAAGTATTATTTTAATACAATTACTTCTGACTATACATGAGTATTCTTAGACATAACCATTCTTAGCTAAACAATTTGTCAAACAAAGGATGTGATCTAACGATCATGAAGTTTTACTCACTAAAAGAGATAAATTTCCTAAGACAAATACAAAGATATTATTTAAGATAGTTATGAACACAAACAATATTCTTTCTAATAAATAAAAACTAAACATTGTTTAATTTTATAAGATTATGTACTCATATTTATTATAAGAATTTGATCAACCTTTTTTCTTCATAAAGATCTTCTTTGCACAAGGTTGAGAAGAAAATATTTTTTACAAATTCTTTTAGAGCCATTGTGAGTTTGTAAGTCTTTCATCATCTTCATTTATTGTCTAATCACACTTAAATATGTAGACACATTAAATGCTATCCATGGGACTATCATTCCATCATTTTAGAAAGGTTATTTGTGTGGATCAACTTTAAATACACTTTTAAAGAGATTTTGATGTAGATACTTTAAAGTGAGATCCTCTTGAAAGAAACAAAGAGATAAACATTTTCTAAACACAAAAAATAAACATTTACAAGTCTTTGATTCATAATCTCTCAAGATTTATTGTCCATAAAACAAAATATACTTATTTTTTTGTCTAAATAAAAACTAATCAAATGAGACACTTTCATCTATTCAATCATAAGACTTATGTCTATCTGTCTTACTATAACATTTGCGTCTATTCAGCCAAACAAGACACTTGTATCCAATGAGACATGATACTTATAAAATGTTTTATGTTTTAGGCTTAATTAGTTTGCTAGTACCCACTTTCATCCGGATGTGTCAGTTTGATCCCTACTTTTAAAAACATGTCAATTACGTCCAAACTTTTGAAAAAAAAAATGTTTTAATTAAGTCCTTTAAAAAAATAATGGCGTTAACAGCGTGTCACCTGTCAATCTATGTTTTTTTTTGTTTTTTTTTTCAAAAAAAATTACCACTTGTCAGGTCCTGGGTGTGACATGTGGCACTATCAGTGCCACGTGACAAGGTATTGTCATGTGTTAGTGTCACTACCAAGTGTCATTCTCTTTATTTCAATTTATTCCCATATATGTCTTTTTGATTCAATTTAGTCCTCATATATGTCTTTTTGATTCAATTTAGTCCCAATTATTTTTTTATAATAGAGAAATGTTATCTCTCTCTTAAATTTGAGACGAAATTTGTTATTTATATAAATGTTATATTGATATTTATTATTAAAAATGAATTATAAAATTAAGTACTAATATTTGGTCCCTTAACTTTCAGAGAAAATTGGAATAAGTCCCTCTTCAAAACTTCGATCCAATTTAGTTTAGAATAATGTGAATTTATTCCTTTTAACCAAATTTTGTTAAATTTATTTAACATTTTAAATGCGTTTCAATCCGGGACTAAATTGGTTTAAAATTTCGAAAAGGGAGTAAAAGTCATAAATAACAAAACATAGGTTAACAATTAAGAAAAATATAATATGTTATAACGTTATTTTCAATATAGAAATATGAGTATAACATGTATATAAATAATAAATTTGGTCTCAAATGTAAGAGAGAGACAATATTGTTTTATTTTGAAAAAAAAATTGAGACTAAATTGAATAAAAAAAACATATGTAGGGACTAAACTGAAACAAAAAGACATGTGGAGATTAAATTGAAATCAAGACAATGACACTTGGTAGTGACAGTGATACATGACAGTACCTTGTCACGTGACACTGACAGTGCCATATGTCACACCAAAAACCTAACACGTGGTAGTTTTTTTCAAAAAAAAAAAATTAAAAATTAATATATAATAAAAAAGTGAAAAAAATCACATATTGACACATGACACGTCGTTAATTTTTTTAAATGATCTAATCGAAATATTATTTTAAAAGTTGTAACCTAATTAACACGTGTTTAAAATCGGGAACCAAACGGACACATATAAAAGTAAGTATCATCTAAGTAGACACTCAAGATCAAAATCAAAGGGTGTTAATTTTTTGTCTAACATAAAATAATATTCCTAAAAATGCGATAGTTTATATTTTTTCGAAAACAATTTATAATTTAGTAAAAATGTAATTTTTTATGAATTTTAATATATAATAATAAATCATTCAAAATTTTTGTTTATAATATTTATAAATTTTGACATTTTAATATTTATTTTAAATTTTTAAAGTTTTTATTTAAACTTTATCTAATGTAATATTTTAAAATAAAATAAAGAAAGTAGGGGTTATTTTATTCAAAATATAAAAAGAATCCTTCAAACATAAAGAAGATAAGTATTTATTTAAAAAATAGTTGAATTATGCCATTTTATTAAAAAAATATAAGGAATATGAGTATACATTTTAAAATTAGAAGGAGTGTGAAAAGTTAAACTTAATTATTAAAAGAAATCAGATTCAAATTTAACAAAAAATTGACATTAAGTGGTATTAATCTTCAACTTCTTTTTTAGTATGTAAAACAACTTGTCAATAAAAAATGATGAGGAAGATTTTATTTATCTTTGTTATTTATATATTAATATATTAATTTGTGATAATGTGTAGATTGAATCTTCTCCAGAACTTAAATTGAGTTTTTGATTTTTTTTAAATTATCAATGATTTATTAATTTCTTTTACAAAATTATAAAAACTAATAGTGTAAATATTTTAGCTTAACATATCGTACGTTAAGTACAATTTTTCATATCATCAGATAGTTATCTAGTATTAAAACAATTACTAATTGCTATACTGACTAAGTTAAAAATAAAAATAATAAATTATAAATAAACTAAATACGCCCAGTTTCACTTAATTATGTTTCTTTCGACAAATGAAACTCTACACTTCATTTAAGTTCCTTTTAGAAAATATGGTAACGTAACGGTGAATACTTAAGTTTTTATTTCAAATTTAAAGAGTTTGATTTTTCTCAACCGTCGTCAGTGTTAGCTGCTAAGAAACATGTACCATCATTTACAAACTTCAGTGAAACTCATCTTCATTCAACATCTTCCATAATTTTACCTGTTAAAGTCAAAAGTTAATTAAAGTCACGTTGAATATCTTAAAATTACTGTTATTTTTATATTTTAACATTTATTTATTCTTCCGTAATACTTTAACGGTCGCTTTAGCGGCGGAAACAGTGAAGAAACGCCGTTCCAATTCCCCGCATTATCATTTCCCCGTGTTCCCGTGACAGTTAAAAAGCCAAGAAGGCGTGGTCGCATTGAATGTGCGTCCATACCGCGAAACCAACCGTCACCGGCGCTCCGGCAATGTGGCCGGAAACCGAATAATCGCCGCCGTTCCTCATCCAATTCCGGCCACAACTTGAACACAAGATTCAACAATGGCTCACGCCACAAAGCAAACGCAGAACACAAAGCAGAGGGTCCTCACGTGCTTGACGAAGCTCTCGGACCGCGACACACAGGCTGCAGGAGCCACCGAACTCGAGTCCATCGCTCGTAGCCTAGACCCGCACTCTGTTCCCGTGTTCCTCTCCTGCATTCACTCCACCGACGCCTCCGACAAAACCCCTGTCCGCAAACAATGCGTGCACATCGTTGCCACGCTCTCCCACGCGCACGGCGACGCGCTCTCGCCCTTTCTCTCCAGAATCCTAGCCAACCTCGTGCGCCGCCTCCGCGACCCTGACTCCTCCGTGCGCGCCGCCTGCGCGGACTCTGTCGGCGCGCTGTCGGCGCGTGTCACTCGGCAGCCGTTCTCCTCCTTCCTCAAGCCGCTGGCGGAGGCGCTCTTCACAGAGCAGGACCCCAACTCGCAGGCCGCCGCCGCGCTCTGTCTCGCCTCCGCCGTCGACGGGGCTCCGGATCCAGACCCCGCCAGGCTTGCCAGGCTGCTCCCGAGGTTTGAGAAGCTCCTCAAGAGTAAGGTGTTCAGGGCCAAGCCCGCGCTGCTGGCGCTCGTCGGAAGTGTCGCGGAGGCCGGCGGGGCGTCGAGTCGCGGCGCGTTGAGGAATTTGGTTCCCTGCCTTGTGGAGGCGCTCGGCAGCGTGGACTGGGCCACGAGGAAGGGCGCGGCGGAGGCGTTGAGGAGACTCGCCGTCGCGGAGAGGGACCTCTTGTCAGAGTTCAAGGGTGAATGTTTCAGAGTGCTCGAGGATCGGCGATTTGATAAGGTTCTTTTGAAGATTTACATTTTTTTTCCTCTTTTGTTCTTTGTCTATTTATGGTAATTTGAAAGGAGGTTTAAATTGAAGCTGTGTTTAGCGCCAAGCATGTGCATAAGCTAGCCCGACATTGTTCCAGTTTAATCAGTGATCCTATTGATCTTATTCGGTTTGATCAGATTGTCATCTGTGAAGTTGTGTTGCGTTGCGGTTGCTGAAATCGTGAGCACACGCGGTTGTTCTGATCATGTCATGATGTGAGTTCTGGAATGTTGTTTGAAAGTAAATTTAGTTCTTGTGTTGTTTGTGTGCAGGTAAAGTTGGTTCGGGAAGTTGTGAATCAGATGTTGGAGGCGTGGAAGCAGATTCCTGATGTTTCCGATGAGTTCTCTCCACCTCCTCACTCCCAGTCTTCTTCAAAAGGTATTGTGGGTGATGTAGGTCATTTGATCTAAAACATTTTTTTGTTGATTTTCACGGCCATTATTGTTTTTGTCGTGCGTTTCTGATTTTGTTGCTGTCTTTTGATTCAGAGAATGCAAGTGATGGGCGCTATCCTCCTGTCTCTCAAAATTCATGTAGTCCGGGTTCTGTTATGAGTAAATTGAGGAAGAAATCAAGCCCAATTAGCAAATCAACTCCACCGGATAGATCTCTTGCCAGAAATGCTAAAAAGTTGAGTGCCTTAAGTGGTGACCGGATGAATTCGGGTGTTTTGCAGAAACTGAACCATGACCATTGGGATGTTAGAATTGCTGTGTCAAATGTTCCTGATCGTGGTGAATGTCAGCCGAGGGATGAAAATGTATTGGAAAGCAGCAAAAAGGATAATAGCAGATTTTTCAAGTCAGACACAAAACGGTCTCTATTTGAGAAAAATTCTGATGACAAGATGCATAAATTTGGTGGGTCGAAAGCTGGATCTCGCGTGGTTCCTTGTTCAGAAGAGAATCAAGACTCAGGTCCTGTCTGTAATGTACCAAAGGATGTTCCTAGGAATTACAAAGAGAGTGAGGAATTATCGTTGATTCGTGCCCAGTTAGTTCAAATTGAGAAGCAGCAGTCAAGTCTGTTTGATCTTCTACAGGTTTGTTCCGTATGCTTAAAAGCACTTTCCCACTGGGGAAGTTTTTAGATCTGTTCAGGTCAACTGCAGTTTGCAATTTTACTGGAGAAAGAAATGCTTACTAGTTATTATCCATACCGTGTTCAAAAGTTCTCCTTTCTTTTGAATATATATATATGTGTATGTAGCATGTGTTGAAGGACGAGCATGTCTGACAATATCCACCATATTTTTACAGAAATTCATTGGGAGCTCTGAAAATGGACTGCGTTCTTTAGAGACTCGTGTGCATGGACTCGAGTTGGCATTGGATGATATATCTTATGATTTGGCTGTAACTAGTGGAAGGATGACTAAATCTGATGCTCCCAAGAATATATGCTGTCTGCTACCTGGTGCCGAATTTTTAAGCTCCAAATTCTGGAAGAAAACACAGATCAGGTATTCATCCAACCGGTTCTCTAGAACTGGTAGCACTCCATTACTAGCTTCCAATCATTACAGAGCTAACAGGAACACCGAATCTAGTACGGCAAGCCACAGGTTTAGGGTCCGTGGTGATGGAAGCTTCATCACAAATCCTCTGGCCGAGATTAAAATTAATTCAAGGGAAATTTCGGGCTCTGCAAGATCAGAGCTAGCTTGAAAAGCAGGTTAGCTTTCTAAATTCATTAGTTTGTATTCACCATTGACAATGACCTTATGCGTGGGTGTTAGAAAATGCTAGATCCCTTCCTCATATGTTTTTGTATAAATTTTATTAAGCCATCACAGTTTGGTGCAACACACTTAGGTCCATGAATGAAAAGTCAAATTTACTATTAAAATAAGATTTCAAGATGTTTGCAGGGAACTTTCAATTTCCTCAATGTACAATCATCCTCCCGTCATCCCTGGGTCTGAACATCTTGTGAAGGTCTAGTTACTTTCTTTAGAAATGACATGCCAAATTTAGAGGAATAGCCAATATACATCTTGATTCTCCATGTCAAGTGGCACACCAATAACTACTTGTCACTCACCATAAATGGCAGGAATGCTGAAACTAAGTAAACAAGCTACAGATTTAGGGGTATATGATGATGGGGTCTTCATCACTAAACCTCAGATTAACAAAAACTCAAAGTGGGATTTCTTTCCTTTCGAGAGAAGAATCTATTTAAAAAGTAGGTTTGCATACTTCGTGTAGCAATATATACCTCCATATGCTAGACAATCTCTATGGCTTGGTATTGGAAAGCATCATAATTCATGTCTCCTATAGTCACATGCTTAGTAATTAAGAAAAGTATTTCATGGGATATGTATATGGATCTCATATAAGGGATTCTCTTTCCTTCTCATGAATGTGATGCTTCAAATTATTCAATATTAGGAACAGAATTTATGTCTAATTTATCTTCATATAATTGGTCGTTAAGATTTATATTTCACTTATAATTATTATTTAACCATCTTTCTGGCTGGTGGAAGAATCCCTGCTCTAGAAAAGTATGTCAATGATGTAATGAGTATGTATATTTGTATGCCAGGAAATATCGTATACGGAAAATACCATACGTTCTTGGAAGGAGAAGGTGGCTATCATACGTTCGAAATTTCATTTGGAATGCCACAATGATTGGAGTGAGTATTACTATTTTCAGTGGAGAGTGAATACGTACATAGGAGGAACAATGTCACAGGCTACTTTGTGTTTCCAAATACGATTGAAAAGACAATAATAAATCACACATCAAATGGGTTAAAGATGCAAAAACTACAATTATAAACTTCAACCTGAACATGTAAAACCGATGGGGGAGAATGTAAACAGAATTGACTTCACTTTTTGCTTTTGTAGGTAAGCAACTTAAGCTTCATAACTACACCGTTTTCTTAAATAAATTAGTTACTAAGTAGTTCGGTTAATTTACGACTTCATTTTTCTAAAAGCTTTTATAAATGTGTAACTTATTGTTTGGGGATATGATGTTAAGAAGTTTTTTCAATGTTAATTAAATTTATAAAGATTTGAGTAATCGAGGAGTACAATAATTTTCTTTTCTTTTTTTTTTTTCGTATTAAAGGTGTTTTTTTTTAACAAACTTTGCATTATATTCAAGTCTGTCAGAAAGGTGATCGTGCTGATCTAATGTAAGGTGAGTTATATTTTCACCCATTTGGGACATTTTAGTTATTAAATCTTGAATCATTTTCTAAAATAGAGTAAATCGTGATTTCTAAAGTGAAGTAGTACCAAAATTTATTATGAAATAATTATTTTAAAGGTGAAAATAATATAAACGAGAAGTTACAAGTTGGACACACACACCTTTAATTTCTATGTTTTGGAAGTTGCACTCACCTTGACTAGAGGTTTACCTTAATGACACTCATATATCCCATCTCATTGTGAAATTAACATTAATCTCTCTTTGGTTGTAAAGTGCGGTAATATTTAAAATTCTTTTAAGTTTTTGAATAAATATCTATCTCTATTATGCTTTTAATATATATATTGTAACATCCCATTTAAATAATAACATAATTAAATGAAATCTTACACCGGATAATATAAAAAAAGCCAAGTTGCGGAGTATAAAGTCACTCTTTACAGTTATCCAAGGTACTTAAAAGGAAATACTAAAGTTCATTACAAAGCCTACAACCCAAAAGGAGTAAGAGATAGTCGATATTCGAAATAAAGCCTTGGGGTAATACAATATACGGGCCTTAGCCCTAAAGAAAAGCCCAAATAAAACATGAAGTCCAGCCTCGGTAGACTGTGTAGCAGAATCATCTCTTCCCTGTTGACCTCGAGTACCTCTCGCATCTGCTCCCATCAATAAATTGATGATCATCGCAAAGGTAGAAGAACAACATACAAGGCAATCAAACA
>Ga0099822_1005466_pt1 | contig 16603 bp, 8 predicted proteins | sample CowpeawhiteBW_FD_76839 | JGI IMG/M metagenome (GOLD analysis project Ga0099822, IMG submission 76839) | Root nodule microbial communities of legume samples collected from California USA - Cow pea white BW | ecosystem: Host-associated > Plants > Roots > Nodule | place: USA: California | collected...
ATATATAATAAATATATATATATATATATATATATATATATATATATATATATATATATATATATATATATATATATATATATATATATATATATATATATATACCACCTCCTCTTCTTCCCGCCACTTCAAAGTCTGCATATTTTGTGCCCTCATCACTTCTTAGAAGCTATATCAGATATCAGTAGAAGAAACACAGTTTCACATCGAACTATTACCGAGATGTTGTGGGTAGACAAATATCGTCCCAAAACCCTCGACCATGTTACGGTCCACACCGATATCGCTCACAATCTCAAGAAATTGGTACTATGTCCTCCATTTTCCGTCTAATTAAGCATTTTATCCTCGTTTTCAATTTTTTTTCGATTGTGTTACTCTTTTATTGCAGGTTAAGGAACAAGATTGCCCCCATTTACTCTTCTATGGCCCTTCTGGCTCTGGCAAGAAAACCCTAATCATGGCCGTTCTCCGCCAAATGTTCGGATCTGGTGCTGAAAAGGTTTTCCTTTTCGATTTTTTGCTTTACATGTCACTAGAAAGAAGGACAAAAAAATGTTTTTTTTTTGTTTTTGTAGTAATTTAGTTTATTTTGGTATATTTTATTTTCTTCTGGATACCCTCATTCGAAACTGGAATCTGGCTTTGTTAACCTTGCAGGTGAAGGTGGAAAATAGGACTTGGAAAGTGGATGTAAGCTTCTTCCATCTTTTAAGTTGTGGCTTTAAACACCAATGCTCTTATGTTGTTGTTCAGGAATTTTTTATGATTTTAATTACTCTCTGGGGTTGGTTAGTGACTGCCAATAGCTAAAAGTTTTCTATATCAGCAGAAAAGAAGGCTTTAAGAATATGTTGCTAATTTATGTTTTTACAAGGTTTATTATATTTATAAAGAGAGAAAAGCTTTTTGTTGTGAAAAGTATTCTGACGGAGGAGCTGGTTTTTATTTACTGGAAAATGGTAGATGTCTTTGATGAACAACAAGCAAACATCCCTTAGATTCTTTTCGTTTAGACATATCACGTGTGCTCCATATATGGATCATTCATTTGCAACTTTATGCTGGAGTCATCTTCATATTTGTTATGTATGGTGAAACTGAGTTATTAGTGTTTTTATTTTTTTGTTACTTGTTTCTATTTTGAATTGTTTGCGAATTGGTTTCAGGCTGGGAGTAGATCTCTTGATATAGAGTTGACAACATTGTCAAGTACCAACCACATTGAAATAAGTCCAAGTGATGCAGGATTTCAAGACAGATATGTTGTTCAAGAAGTAATCAAAGAAATGGCTAAGAATAGACCCATTGATACTAAGGGGAAGAAAGGATTTAAAGGTAACTGAAAGTCTTTGTTTTTATCATTACACTAGTTTTGTTTTAAGCAAATGTAAAAGTGCACCTGATAGACAGAGGAATATGGATAGGGATTGGAAAGTATATTATAGAAAGAAATTTAAGAATAATCGTGGTTAGCTGTGACGGTTAGCGGTTATGAGGCTGAGACTTAGGGATGGGAGGTTAGGGAGAACTGTAGTATTGTAAATAGGGAATGCCCTGCCAAAGGAAGATTAGTTCCTTTGTAAACAATTGTTGAGCAATAGTCACTGACGTATAATCAGTGGAAAAGGGTCTACCTACGCTTATCTGGGAATTATTCTGATTTTTGATCAATGTGTGTAACAGCACCTTTGCATGGTTAACATATATTTTAGTTCTTTTTTACTTTCCTTCTTTTGCAATGCATGTAAGACTATATTGCTATTTTGATCTATGTTGTAAAGCATCTTCTCTTTGATTGTTGACCTTGTGGCGTGGTTGGTAGTGGTTAATTACTTTTGTAATGTGGCCTTCTAATATTTTAGTTGTCCTTTTTACTTTTGTGTATGTGAATTTAGGAACTTGTCCACCTTGGTATATGTGTTTACCTCTACCTTTTTCTTTGTGTTTGATTTTATTCTCTATCAGTACTCGTGCTCAATGATGTTGACAAACTCTCTAGAGAAGCTCAACATTCTCTCCGAAGAACAATGGAAAAATACAGTGCTTATTGCAGACTAATTCTATGTTGCAATAGTTCTTCTAGAGTCACAGAAGCAATCCGCTCTAGATGTCTCAATGTAAGGATAAATGCACCAAGTGAAGAACAGGTAATTATTTTCAATATATACAATAGTGGCAAAGGAAAGTAAGGAATTTGGTTTTTTAGCGTGTTGTTTTGCTTTATTCATTTCGAGTAGATTAATGATGTTTTTCTATTGTGAGCACTTTATTGTTTATTCTTATTTCCATTTTTGTTAGGCATTATTCATTTTCAAGATCTATGATATGCTGTTATGAGTCAGTCTCAGAGATACCCAAACTGAAGCTTGAAAAACAAATACTCCACCTTTTCTCAAGAACAGATAACTGTAATACCTCTTTATCCAAGTATCAAGAATTACAGAAGAAGATAAACAAGTTTACCCCCGAAAGAAGCACTCTCCTTTTCTACACTGACTTTCTAGTTTACACAGCCAACATTTCCTAACCTCATCCTGGTGAAACCAGGACACTATATTAAGGGAAATTTATTTCTTTAACAACTGGAACAAATAAATAAAGAACTCCGACTAACAATTACAAATATAACAAACTATATTAGTCCTTTATCAAGTCCTTTCTTTCTCTTATTATGAACCTGATATGAAAGTTGGAGAGGACGATTGTGTTTTATGTTATAGAATATATAAATGTAAATTTACAATTTTCTAAATGTTAAACAATGCTAACATTTTCTTTCGTAATCAATTAATCATGATACTTAGGCCTGATCTTTTCTTGAATATAAAAAGACTATTGGATTCGTTGAACATGAAACTGAGAACACTCTCAACTCTCCAAATGACCTTGATCTGCGAATTTCCATGAGAAAAGGTACTATAAGCTGCACAAAAGAGTTCTGATACCAACTTGAAATGAGTACAAAAGAATAGAGAATAAATTAGAGAGCTTGATTCCCCTCTTAGGTTCTCATATTTAACATTAGAAGTTCAGATACAATGAGAGGACAGATAAAAGAACACAAAAGGTCATATCTAGAAACTAGGTACAACACAAAGAACAAAGCATCTTTTTAGTAAAGTCTATGTAAGATGACCTATTCTAATAGTCTCTAAATCTTTTTTTTTTTTTGTGCCTTGTTGCTTTAAAGGGTATGCCAAAGGTACTTTGATGGTATCCAAGGTTTTTCATATAGTATGTAACAAATTGACATTTTCAACAAAAAGTACTATTTCAATGGACATTATATGTATTATATACAGTGATCTTGTTTAACTTACCCATTCTCTGAATTTAATATATATCTTTCGAAATCCATATGGCAGATTCTTGATGTTTTAGAACTCATTGGTAAGAAAGAAGGATTGCAACTTCCTCCTGGTTTTGCTGCTCGCATTGCAGAGAAATCAAATCGGAATTTAAGGAGGGCAATATTGACATTTGAGACTTGTCGTGTCCAACAGTAAGTTCCGGATGCTTCCTATTATTAGTGGATCATAACTTCAAATGTGCAATTCCTTTTCAAAGCTTTGCTCTTAAGGGGGCAACTAGTAACTACTGATAGCCATGTCTTTCACATATTGTCACATGTGATGCTTGCAGGTATCCTTTCACTAGCAAACAAACAATTCCTCCAATGGACTGGGAAGAACATATTTCTGAAATTGCATCTGACATAATGAAAGAACAGAGCCCCAAAAGGTTTGATTTTAGTGCAATATACTTTGTTCTTTCATGATAAATTGACTGTTCAATTAACATTGTAACTTGTCTGGTTCGTGTATCACCTATTGAAATTGTGTTGTAAACAAATATGTTTAGTCAGTTATCGTAGTGACTTTTGTGGTGTGCAATGCCCATTTCATCTCTGTCTCATTTACCTTAGGTTGTTTCAAGTTCGAGGGAAGCTTTATGACTTACTAATAAATTGTATTCCTCCGGAGATGGTTTTGAAGGTAAACATGTTCCTTTATATTGTCACCGTTTAGTTTTTTATGTTTATACTTAGTTTTGATGTTATATCATATTTGTTGGTTCAGAGGCTTCTTCATGAGCTATTGAGGAAGCTGGATGCAGAACTAAAGCATGAAGTATGTCATTGGGCTGCATATTATGTAAGTGCTTTAGGAATATTATTTTTCATATCAGCTCTTGAATTGGTATTGTAATATTTTCTAGAAGAGTTCAAGCTGCTATATTTTTTTTTCTAATTTAACTGATACTCCTTTGTGCTTCTAATGTACTTTGGTATAGTCACTCATCTCTGTTTTCTCCGCATTGTACGTTTCTCATTAGTCATTAACTTGGAATTAGTTATATTAGTACATTATATTTTAAGAAGTGGTTCCTGATTTTCCCTTCACTAATTCAGGAACATCGGATGCGTCTTGGACAGAAGGCAATCTTTCACATTGAAGGTATTTTGACTGATAGACTGTTGTAGTCAGATTGCCGGTTGCATCTTATGGTTGACCATTCTGAATTCTTTTATAGGCCCTGTTTATATTTATGGACTCTATATCGACCTGTTAAAGCAATGCATTTATACAATTACAATGTGAATATAGATTCTGATACATAAAAATATTGCTTACTGACAGCCTTGTTTTTATTTTGTTTACACTGGCAGCATTTGTGGCTAAGTTCATGAGCATTTATAAATCCTTCCTTATTGCTACTTTCGGCTGAAGGTGAAGAGGATGGTTTACTTTTCCGTGATTCAACATGTTAAATGAAGTGTGTAGGGTAAACGACTTACAAAATGGAGTTTTCTCATCATGTATGCAGCAATTGTTACAGAATGATGTTTTGATTTGCTAAGGTGCTAATGTTTTACTAAATTGTGTGGACTGTGCATGATGTTTGACACTCCTGCTTAACCCAACCCCAAATATTTATCAATTTAATTTTGGAATGCCTGCCGGTATTATTACTGGCTTATAAATATTTTGCATCCGCGATCTAGTTGAATTTTAGGTGTTAAAAGCATCAATTTACTCATAATGTTGAACATGAATTTGTCCATTTTTATAATTGCATGAAAAAAATTTAATCGTTTTTGGTGAAATAACTATAGTTGAACATTTACGACCGGTGGGCTTTTATCTTAAAAACATGCGATTTGATTAATGATCAAAAGTTTTTGTTCTTCTTAGAATGTGAAATGTTGCAATATTATTAAGTTGTTAAGAACATCTTGTTAAATTTATATACTCTGGAGTTTATGTCTTAGCATTATAAGGAGATTTATTTGTCTAAGGCTTTTTGACTGAGTTAAAAGATCAAAATGATAATATTGTACTCCTTTTGGTGAAATCATAGGCTTTTTGGGTCATTATGATATCTTTAGTTTTCTGTTGTGTATATAATTGTGTAATTAAACTACTCATGTCTTTTATCTTGATATCTTTCGAGGTACTTAGAAAGCTCCTCAAGCTTAATGTATTTAAGTCTAATAACTTTATTTCATTGAGTAACATATAGCATAAATAATAATCATTTGATTCTCTATGAATAATCCTTGTGAAATATACTAATAAAGAGTGGTTTTACGAATCTCGAAACAACACAAGCTTAGTTGGTTAAATTCATGACATTTTGGAAAGGAAGCGAAGCTTCTTCATGCCAAAATGACTTAATGTCATATTTTTCTTCATAACGTAGAATACTATTTCGATATATTTTATCTAATTATTTTTTATTTTTTAATTTATTATCAATCATACTGTAATTTTTTCACAATAACTGTATAAATAACTTTTATTTACTATAATATAAAAATTTAATGTAGTTGCCATAAATATTTTTTTATCACAATAACATAAGTTCAAAAGATACAAGATTTATGTTAAAATTTTATTATTATGTTTATTATTTGTTCTTTGCGTTATTTTAATCAAGTGATGTATTATAACTTTTATTAGTGTATAAAAAAGATATTCATTAGAATTTAAAAAATTGAAGTAAACAAATATATTTTAATTTAAATATTTATTTTCCTTTTATATTTTTTTAAAAAATATTTTTAAATTTTTAAATTTTATTGCAAATTTAATAAATGTTTTGGTTCTTATGAAATTTTATTTGGTATTCTAATATAAAATGTAAACAATTATAATTTATTTAAAAGTATTTAATATCGAAGAAACAACCATCCTCCTAATGTTGAATACTTGATAATATTATGTTTCCTTTACCGTAATTTTTTATTATTTTATAAAAATTAATTAAAATTAATATTGAAGTAGTAAGAAAACAAGTACGGATATGGGTACAAGATTATACTCGTTACTCGGTGGGGGATGGGATGAAACAAAAGTTTGATACCCGTTGGGTTTGGGTACGAGGATGAAGATGAATTGTTTTTACGGGGATGGATATAGGATAGTGAAACTCATCCCCGTCCCGTTGTCATCCCTAGGTGAAAGTATTTTGTAAAATAGAGTTGGAAATACTACTTGTATTCCAGAAATAGAATTGGAAGAACTACGTATATTCCGGAAATAGAATTATAAGTGTTACGTGTAATTTGGAAGAAGAGTTAGAAATATTAAATAGAGTCAAAACTATAGATAATGAGAAAGCCTTCAATGTTGAGCCAATGGAGGTTGTGAATTATATTTGTTGCTAGTATGGCATGCGATAAATGAAGTTTGGAATGATATAATTTTCAGTGAATACATAATTTGATTTATTGTAGTTGAAGGTATGATCTTGGGGATTTAAATGAGTATATTACTAGCTCATTTATCCTAACTAGCCACTACAAAATATAGTAAAGAAAACTTGACATTAATGGGTAGCCCAATAGGTAGAACTATATGCCCAACAAACATAAATCTCGCTAGGATAAGCTTTAAACTATGACTCTAACCCATGTTAGGAAGTGCTAGCCACTACAAAGTATAATAAAGAAAACTTAACATTAATGGGTGGTTCGATAGGTAGAATTGTATGCCCAACAAACATGAATCTCGCTAGAATAGGCTTTAAACAATGGCTCTAATACCATGTAAGGAAGTGAACTTTAAGTCTAAGTCAACCCCACAAAATCGGCTTATAAGGTGAGGGTTGCACCCTCTTATATACTATGAAATTGCCTTATCTCTAGTCGATGTGAGACTTCCAACAATATGATATTATGTAATTACCACAAATGAATAATTATTGATGTTACCTATACAATTAGGTATATGGTCAAGTTGTTCATGAATTTTGTGAAATAATAACAAAAGGTTAATTGTGAATGATTTATGGTATAAAATTTGTATGTGAGACTGTTCTACTATGACATGTGTTAATATTAAGCAAGATACTCAAAATCGAGATTTAAATCATAAAATCCTAAGATCCTATGATTTTATATAGTATTTACGAGTCAGATCTCACACATAATCATAATACAATATGATTGGTAGGATCGTCGAACAAAATCGTAAAATCATGTAAATTGTCAGTTTTTCTTTCGAAGTTTCTCTTGCACTACTTGTTCATATTTTTTGGTGAATAATTAAAATTTTACATTATTATGTGCTGTCAGTCACACAACCACCTTTCACCTAATTAAATTAAATATTAATACAATTAAAATTAATTTCTTAATAAAAATAATGTAATTAGAATCCAAATGCAATACACCACAACACTTCCTAATTAAAATTTAATACAATTATAATTTTTCAATTTTGGAGCCATAATTTTGTATAGACCTAAAGCATAATAATATTTAGTATTTATTAATTATAAAGTTAGTATTTATTACTTCTCATATAAGACATAATAACATTGCTATTTATTATTTCATGTATAAAGAAATTTATATTAATGTTATTTATAAAGACGGGTAACAAATTGTTTCTTTTGATTTAATTTCTCTTTGTTATTTTATTTTAAATCTTTTCCCATTCCCATATTTTATTATTTTAAAATTAACTTCATTCAAATCTTTCCAACTTAATTGATTATATTCCAGAAGACAATAGTACTCGTCATTCAAAAAATTAATAGTATTATGAATTAATGATTGTCCATTGATTTAATACAATTACTCATATGATTGATATGATTGATAAATTCTCAAGAGTAATAAATTTTTGTCTTGTTTGGTAATGTGAGACATCAATGTTAGTATTATTTATAGTACTACAAATATATTTGAAAGCTCCGAAAGAGCTATTATACTTCTATCAAGAAGTTGAATAAAAACTTATTAAGTTTCAAGGATATTTGTCTAAATAGATATCATATTGAGACAAACAATGAAAAAGATATGAAATATTTTTATATCTCTACGATTGAGTTGAAAAAAATGTGTATTGGAGAAATGATCAAACTTCTCTTATGGTTTACACATATATTAGTACAATTGAGATGCATGTCATGGTAAACCAGAAGTTTATGAATCAAAATGAATGCCTTGTTTGGCATGATCAGTTGGATGGTTTGTACAACACATATATCAATACAATTAAAATGCATCTCATGGTAAACTAGAAGTTTATGAATCATAGTGAATTCCTTGTTTGACATGATCAGTTATTATGATGCAAAAAAAAAAGGGTTGAAAAACTCATGTGGACACACATTAAAAAGACTTCTTCAGACCAATGAGCTCTCATGTATTGTACATTCACAAAGGAAAGTTGATAATAAGATCATCACAAGAAAAATTAGAAATGAGTCAATCCCATTTTCAAATCGAATACAGGGTGATATTTGTGATCCAATACACCCACCATGTGGATCATTTCATGGTTTTGATTGATGCATCAACTTGCAATCAGACATTAACTAAGTTATTAGCACAATTGATCAAGTTAAGAGCACACTTCCCACATTATCCAATTAAGAAAATTTGTCTTGATAATGTTGGTGAATTTACATCTTATGCTTTTAATGAGTATTGTATATAAATTGGAATTGAAGTTAACATCTAGTAGCACATGTTCATACTCAAAATAGATTTGCGGAATCATTACTAAAACGTCTAAAATTGGTTGCAAGACCATTACTTATGAGAGTTAATCTTCCAATGGCTACTTGGGGATATGCAATCTTGCATGTTGCATTATTGATTCACATCAAGCCAACAAGTTATCACAAATACTCTATTATGCAGTTGGTTTTTGGTCAGTAACCTAATATTTCTCATGTAAGAATTTTTGGGTGTGGTGTATATGTTATAATTTCCCCACCAAAAGGGACTATGATGGGTCCTCATAAACGATTGAGAATATATGTTGGATATGATTCTCCCTTAATAATAAAATATCTTGAACTACGAACATGAGACTTATTTGTAGTTCGACTATCGACTATCACTTCGATGAATAATTTTTTCCAACATTAGGGGGAGAAAGAAAACAATTGGAAAAGGATATTGGTTGGAATGAATTATCATTATCTTATCTTGATGATCGTACAAAAGAATGTGAACTAGAAGTTCAAAAGATAATTCATTTACAAAATTAATCAATCAATTACCAGATGTTGTTAATGATAGAAAAGGTAATCAAATCATACATATTAGTTGCTAATGCTCCGAATATATTTCACATTAATTCATAACAAGCCTGAAGCATGGTAGGTCTGTTGGTTCCAAAGACACACTTAAAGTGTGGTAAGCTTATTGGTTCCAAAAATAAAAATTCTCAAATAAGAAAATTAGCTAAAATGCTAGATGACCTAATCGAAGAGGTCAAAATCTCAAAAGATTCATTTGACATAATTAAATGATTCGGTTCCAGAAGAACCTTAGGTACCTGAAATTGTTGAAAATGATGAGATCTCAATAAATTATGTCATGAATCATATAATATGGAACCAAAATGTCGTCAACGTTGACGAAAATTTTACATATAATATAACGATGAATGCTATGAATGACAATGGGGATCAATAACCAATGATCATTGTAGATTGTCGACAAAGAAATAATTGGCCAAAATAAAAATATGCAAAGAAACATAATTAGATTTGCTTGCTAATCGAAAGGTTTTTGGACCTATAGTTCACACACTTGAGGGGTGTGAAACCTGTTGGGTACATATGGATTTTTGCGCAAAAACAAATTAAGAATGATGAAATTGTTAGATACAATGCACAATTGGTTGCTAAAGGTTTTTCAAAAAAACCTGATATTGATTTGTGAAAAGACATATTCAATGGTATTGGATGCAACAACATTGCAATATTTAATTTTTCTAGTTTCACAACAAGGTCTGCATTTACATGTAATGGATAATGTTACAACTTATTTGTACGACTCTCTTGAGAATGATAGAATGATATTTATATGAAAATCCTTGAAGGATTTAATTTTCCCAACAAGGAGAATTTTAAAGAAGGTTATTCAATAAAATTGAACAAGACCTCTTATTAATTAAAGCAATCGGGATGTGTGTGGTATAACCATCTTATTGAGTACTTGTTAAAAGAAAGATATAGAAATGATCCTTTTTGTCCTTGTATTTATACGAAAATATTAGAAAATGAGTTTGCCATAATTATTGTTTATGTAGATGACATAAACATCGTTGGGACTCCTAATGAGCTCATAAAGATAATTGATTGCTCAAAGAAAGAATATGAGATGAATAATCTTTGAAGGGAAAAATCTTGTTTGAAATTAGAAATTGAGTATTTAAATAAATATGTTTTTATACATCAAGAGACTCATACAATTAAGGTGCTTAAAATGTTCTAAATGGACAAGTCACATCCATTATGCACTTTAATAGCTGTGAGGTCCTTAGATGGTGATAAAGGCTCTTCTTAGACCTTAAGAAAATGACGAAGATCTTCTTGGTCCAAAAGTACCATATCTTAGTGTCATAGAAACACTAATGTATTTGCTAATTATACCTGACCTGATATTGCATTTGTTGTAAATTTTTTTAAGCAAGACATAGTTATTTAATTACAATAACAAAATGGATTGGAGTAAAATATATACTTCGTTACCTTAAAGGTACTATGAATATGAACTTATTTTATCCAAATGAATCAGAATCAAACCTAATGGGTTATGCATATGCATGTTGTTTTACATATCCTCATAATGTCATAATGGTTGATCACAAATTGGATATTTGTTCACATGTGGTAGCATAATGATTTCATGATGGTATATGAAATAAACCATAACAACAACATCGTCTAATCATACAAAATTATGAGGAAAGTTGTGAATATGTTTGGCTAAGGTCTACAATTCAACATGTGCAAGAAACTTGTGGCTATCCCCGACAAAGATGGAATCAACAACCATATATGAAGACAATGTGTATTGTTCAATTGAAAGGATGATATAGGTATCCAAAAGATTCACTCATGTGAAAATCTGACAGGTCTATTTATAAAGTCTTTGCCAAGAAGAACTTTTGAGCAAATGATTCACAAGTTTGGATTCCGTCATCTTAATGATGTAAGTTTACATGAGGGGGAGAAATAGAATATGTGATGAAAAATATTGTATTAAAAAATATAGAATGTTGTACTCTTTTTCCTTCACTAGGTTTTTATCCTAAATGGGTTTTCCTACTAAAGTTTTAACGAGGCAAATTCTCTTATCAATGGACACCCAAGGGGGAGTATTATGAATTAATAGTTGTCCATTGATTTGATACAGTTACTCATATGATTAATATGATTAATACTCATATGATTCATTACTCTATGTAAATATTTGTATTAACTAGTTAATTTGTTTCCTTTATGAGTTACATGTTGTATCTATAAATATGACTCTTCCTATCAGTAATAATACAAAGAAAAGTTGCTCCCCATTCTCTCATTCTTTATTCTTTCTTTACTTCTTCTCTCTATTATTATCTCTATTTTATAACAAATAGATCATTTTCTTTTTCTAGACTTTGAATGTTTTAGAGTTTCAACTTTCATAAAAAATATGAAAATGTGTGGCCTATTAGCTCAGTTGGTTAAAGCGTTGTGCTAATAATGTGAAGTTCGTAGGTTTGAGACCTGCATAGGCCATTGGGTTCACTTTTTTTCCTTTTATAATTAGTTAGTATCCAATTATTTTTTTCAATAAAATAATTTAACCGGATTATTTTTCAATAAAAAAGTTTAACCGGTATTTAGAATAAAGAAATGCATGGCCTATTAGCTCAGTTGGTTAGAGTGTTATGCTAATAACGTGATGGTCACAAGTTTGAGACCTGCATAGGCAATTGTGTTCATTGTTTTTTAACCTTTTATAATTAGTCAATATCCAATTATTTTTCCAATAAAAAAGTTTAACCGAATTATTTTTTCAATAAAAAATGTTTAATTGGTATTTAGAATAAAAAAATGCATGACCTATTAGCTTAGTTGGTTAGAGCATCGTGCTAATAATGCGAAAGTCATAGGTTCCAGACCTCTATAGGCCAAACATTGTGTTTTTGGTTTTTTTCCTTTTATAAGCCATTGTGTTCATTGTTTTTTTCCCTTTTATAATTAGTAAGTATCCAATTATTTTTCCAATAAAAAAGTTTAACCGAATTATTTTTTCAATAAAAATCTTTAACCGGTATTTAGAATAGAGAAATGTATGGCCTATTAGCTCAGTTGGTTAGAGCGTTGTGCTAATAACGCAAAGGTTATAGGTTCGAGATCTATATAGGCCATTTTTTTAGTCTAACCCAGGTTTGAGACCTGTATAGGCCATTTTTTTAGTTTAACCCAATTATTTGTATAGGCCTATTATTTGTCAATATACTATTATTTGTTTTTTTTCCTTTTATAATTATTCAATATACAATTATTTTTTCAATCAAAAGGTTTAATCGGTATTTAAAACAAACAAACGCTTGGCATACTAGCTCAATTGCTTCGAGTGTCAAGCTAATAATGCGAAGATGGTGGGATCAAGTCCTGCATAAGCCATTGTGTTCATTGTTTTTTCCTTTTATAATTAGTAAGTATCCAATTATTTTTTCAATAAAAAAGTTTAACCGGATTATTTTTTCAATAAAAATCTTTAACCAATATTTAGAATGGAGAAATGCATGGCCTATTAGCTCAGTTGGTTAGAGCGTCGTGCTAATAACGCGAAGGTCACAGGTTCGAGACCTGTATAGGCCATTTCTTTTAGTTTAACCGGATTATTTTATTGTTCATTGTTTTTTCCCTTTTATAATTAGTTTGTATCCAAATATTTTTCCAATAAAAATGTTTAACCGAATTATTTTTTCAATAAAAAAGTTTAACCGATATTTAGAATAAAAAAATGCATGGCCTATTAGCTCTGTTGGTTAGAACGTCGTGCTTTTCCTTATATAATTAGTCAATATACTTTTATTTGTTTTTTTTTCCTTTTATAATTATTCAATATACAATTATTTTTTCAATTAAAAAAGTTTAATGGGTATTTAAAACAAAGAAACGCTTGGCATATTAGCTTAATTGCTTTGCTTTGAGTGTCATGCTAATAATGCGAAGATGACAGGTTCAAGTCCTGCATAAGCCATTGTGTTCATTGTTTTTTTTCCTTTTATAATTATTCAGTATCCAATTATTTTACCAATAAAAATATTTAAGCAGGTTATTTTTTCAATAAAAAAGTTCAACCGGTATTTAGAATAGAGAAATGCATGGCTCAGTTGGTTACAGCGTCATGCTAATAACGCGAAGGTGGGTTTGAGACCTATATAGGCTAGTGTCATGCTAATAATGCAATGATGGCAAGTTCAAGTGCTGCATAAGCCATTGTATTCATTGTTTTTTTTCCCTTTTAAAATTAGTCAGTATCCAATTATTTTCCAATAAAAAAGTTTAATCGGATTATTTTTTCAATAAAACTCTTTAATAGCTATTTAGAATAGAAAAATGTATGGCCTATTAGCTCAGTTGGTTAGAGCGTCGTGCTAATAACGCGAAGGTCACAGGTTCGAGACCTGTATAGGCCATATTTTTTAGTTTAATCGGTATTGTTCATTATTTTTTCCATTTATTTTTCAATAAAAACGTCTAACCGGTACTTAGAATAGAGAACTGTATGGCCTATTAGCTTAGTTGGTTAAAGCGTCGTGCTAATAACTTGAAGGTCACAAGTTCAAGACCTATTGGTATTTAAAATAAAGAAATGCATGACCTATATTTAAAATAAGGATTGGTTAGAACGTCAGTGTACAAGCCATTGTGTTTTTCTTTTTTTTTTCCTTTTATATTTAGTCAATATACAATTATTTTTTCAATCAAAATATTAATCGGATTATTTTTCAATAAAAACGTTTAACCGGTATTTAGAATGGAGAAATGTATGGCCTATTAGCTAAGTTAGTTAAAGTGTCGTGCTAATAATGCGAAGGTCACAGGTTCGAGACCAATGCATGGCCATTGTGTTTTTTCCTTTCATAATTAGTCAATATACAATTATTTGTTCTAACTCCTCTATGGTTTCTCTCAAGGACAATATCAGACAATTATAAACTTGTTAAACCAATCTCAAACTACTACTTCCTCTATGGCCAACATCAATCCATGCACCCAATAACCCACAAGTTCTTCTTTTATCTCCAATTTTTTCTTCTTAGATTATAGATAGTAGTGCAACTAATCATATATGCTCTTCCAAACTCTAAACTCTATTTTTTATAATTTTATATGGTTACCAAATCATAATTCTGCTACTGCAAAATATTCAGGTACTGTTATTTTAGACAATCTCATTCTACATAATACCCTATTTGTTCTTGATTTCTCAGTCAATTTAGTTTCAATTTCCTAGTTACTTTCCTCAAATATTTGTTTGGTTTAATTAGTCAGATGGTACACATTCTTGTTCGGATGTGTTAGTTTGGTACCTACTTTTAAAAATGTGTCATCGTGTAGACCAATACCTATAAGATGATTAGAGTAGTTAAAAAAGTACTAAGGCCTCTTTCATCTCTTTAACAACAATAGTTTGAGTGTGTCAGAATATTTTTCTTCTCATTCTTCATTTACCAATAACACTGAGTCTTGTAATTTATGGCACATGAAACTTGGTCATCCTTCAAATAAAGTTTTACAAATTCTAGCTTTTCAATTCTCTTATATTTCCTTTAAATTTGTTGATGCTTGTGATGCATGTGCTCTTGTCAAGCAAAAACGTCTTCAATATCCTACGAGTAATACCAAATCATCCTTTTTTTTCCAACTTATCCATATTGATATTTGGGCACCATTTTTACAACTTCAGTTGATGGGTATAAATAATTTTTAAGCATTATAGATGACTACAATCGTTTCACTTGATTCTTCTTCTAAAACATAAAATAGATGTTAAAAGCATGCTTCAACATTTCATCACTTTCACAGAAAACAAATTTTCTTGTAAATTATTCTGTTAGACAATGGCAAAGAGTTTATCTTTAATGATTTTTACACTAACAAATGTATTTTGCATGAAACTACTTATGTTGTTACCCCTCAACAATATAAGAGGAAACATCAACACCTTCTTAATGTTTGTAGAGCCCTCCTTTTTTCAAACTAAAGTTCCTAATATTTATTGGTCTCACTCTATAAAACTTGCGGTTCACATCATTAATAAACTTCCAACACACTTTCTTGATAATAAATCTCCATACAAAATGGATTACTCCACCAAACTTGACTTTTGAAACCTAAAACTTATTTGGTTGCCTATCATACACCAAACTGGATTCCAGGGGTTTAAGCCTAACTCAACCCCACAAAACCGGCTTGTAAGGTGAGATTTGCACCTCATTTATATACTATTAAATGGCCTTATCTCTAGTCGATGTGGGACGTCCAACACACCCCCTCATGCCGAGGTATATTCATCTCGTGCGTGGGACAAGAAATTAGTGGGTGGTTCGTCAGCGGCCCGATATCGGGTGGAACAAAATGTCCAAGAAAGTTCGTTAGGATAGGCTCTAACTTGGCTCTGATACCATGTTAGAAGTGGGCTTTAAGCCTAACTCAACCCCACAAAACCGGCTTGCACCTACTTATATATTGTGAATTGGCCTTATCTCTAGTCGATGTAGGACTTCCAACAAACTTCCAACACCCTTTCTTGATAATAAATCTCCATACAAAATGGATTACTCCACCAAACCTGACTTTTGAAACCTAAAACTTATTTGGTTGCCTATCATACACTAGCTCTACTATTGTAGGACACACCAAACTTGATTCCATGAGCTATAAATGAATATTTTTTTGTTACAAACCTAGAACCAAGGGTTACATCCTGTATGATTTGCACTCACAGTCTATTCTTGTATCAAGTAACATGTTTTTTTTCTTGAGAAAATTGTTCCATACCATACTACTTATATGCTTAACAACTAATGGCTAATAAGAGAGAAAGCAGAAAAACCCCAAAGGTATTATGAGATATATAATTATAATTTAATATATATATATATATATATATATATATATATATATATATATAATAATAATAAAAGAAAATATGGAAGAGTCATAAGTGTCTCTATCATTACTAACATTCGTCCTTGTGCTTGTGAAAAAGAACTGTATCTCACTAATATTATAAATTAACCCTAATCATGCTCGAGAGGGACTTTAGTCTTTATATATATAT
>Ga0099822_1005471_pt1 | contig 16595 bp, 6 predicted proteins | sample CowpeawhiteBW_FD_76839 | JGI IMG/M metagenome (GOLD analysis project Ga0099822, IMG submission 76839) | Root nodule microbial communities of legume samples collected from California USA - Cow pea white BW | ecosystem: Host-associated > Plants > Roots > Nodule | place: USA: California | collected...
AAAAAAAAAAAAAAAAAACAACACAAAATTGTTTTAAAAGGAAAAAAATATTATATAAAAAAAAAATAAAAAAATTATAAAAAAAAAATTTATCATTTTATTTAAAAAAAAAAAAAAAAAAAAAAAAAAACCTTCTACATTAACACAAACAATAACTCATGTACTACAAGTACTTGCAAACCTTGTTGGTCACATCTTCATTTATTCCTTTCTGTTTCTTCGGTGAGTTTCTTTTGCTCTGAAATTGTTCCAACATTTTTAATCATTTTGTCATGTGTTGGTACCTTTGTTCTCATATTTTCATTTTCTTGTTTTTTTCCCTAACTCTATCTATTCTGCGTTACCTTGTTTATTTTTATTTGGTTGGTGGATGGTGCAATTTTGTAATGTTACTTTTTGTTAACTAACAACTCATTCACACTTAATAAAGTAAACCTATCTAGGGTTTGCGCGATGAGGAATATAACCTAAAAGAGACCCTATTATGCTATGACCCTATGAGAATCTTCAACCCAACATTTGAATTTTTGTTCTGTATATGTTGATGCATATGTCAACACGAATGCATTTTGCGTAATAAAGGGTAAAGGTAAAGAAGCTTTTGACGCAAGCAATAATAAGATAATAGCTTGAGCCAGAGTGCACCTCCAATAAAAAAAGATTGTTCTTCTATGTGGATAATGTAAAAAGTTTAATTGGTGTTCCCAAAATTATTTTAATCTTTGCCTTTTCTCATGTTGTCGTTGATTCCTTTCGATTAACTTTGATCAACCCCTCACGTTGAAATGTTAGATATTTATGGAGGATTCGGTAATAAATAGTACAATATGTTCATTTCGTTAAGATAAACTTTCATATTTGGCATGTGAAACAAAAATATTTGGGAATAATTCAATAATAAATGACTATGTAAGTTTAATAAATCTATTTAAATAAATTTTGGAACTATATTAGAAAAACAACATGTTTATCCTAATAAAAACAACATGTAAAGTAAAATTTGTCCTCACGTATTCATGGATTTTCAAGAGGATTCATTAGAGAGATACAACGTTAATAAAATCCGAATTCAACCTACATAAAACATTAATCACACTTGCGATCCAACATATTAAGATGAGAGATTTATGTGTTTTCTTCTTCATAAGGTACATAATTTTCTTATTTCTATCCATATAAACACTCGAGGGCCAATCTCTGTCTGGTTCGAGAAAACCTTTGCACGCCTTCATTACCTTTGGGGAAGCCTACGCCCCATAGAAATTGTCAAAACTGTCTACCTGAGACAGTCTCCCGGCCCGTAAGTCCTGACATAATGTAAGAATTCTAACTCTTTCAGAGTGGTATCTCACTTATGCCTCTGACCCTCCAGAAAAAGAGGCTTCTTTGCCCTCAACCTAAGTTGTGCAGGAAAAACCCAAAGTCATTAGAATCATATAAAATTTCCAACAATTATATATTTAATATAATTAACGTGAAATCTCTATGAAGAAGCAAAAGCTTCCATGATTTTGGACGGTGATAGTGTTATATAGAGCATATAAGAATATTTTCTTGTTATAGAATCACTATGATAGATTACATCACAACTATAAGACCAAATATTCCTCTTACACTTCCCAAGAGATGTAGAAATCAATAGAAAAATATATATGCATATACAATTATATAATGTAATGTAGTCCATCTAGGGAAGCTCACTAACCATTGTGATTGGTTGGCAATGAAGCTTATACACACTTTATATATTAGTAATTTATTAGTATGATATATACTTGTACACCATACTTGATTATTATTATTGTTCTCTCCCTTTTTTTTTAAACTAATGCAGCTAGAAACCTTTTGGGGTGACACAAAACAATCGAAAACAAAATTTCCGTACCCAAAAGAAGTGCTTTTTAGTGATGAGTTGATGAAGAATACTTGTGACCTAATTCCCTTTTACTGTTTGAAAATCCGAATTAAAATGAAGTGCCAGCAGAGTTTTGTCCTCCACTCTCTCATCATCACACTCTGTTAGTCACTATCTTTATGTTAGCTGCAGCCTTAGCAGCAATATGGTTTGCATGCTCAGCTCAAAGTTCTTTCACTCAAACACGCCAACACATTCATCAATTTCTTCATTCACTTTTGTTGCACTTGTTGGGTATGGGAGTTTCATATTTCATCTTACACTTCTAACATATTTCATACAATATATTTCTTATAATGTTAGGCCCCATTGTACTCTCAATATTGTAGTTATATTTGACCTCCAAAGTATTCTACTCGAAAAACATTGTTTCGGTACAGGGGTTACACTTAATACTCCCATCGTTTAGGAGTCGAAATCAAAGATATTTAAATATTTCTTTCTCCTTTTATATCTTTTAAGATACATTTTAAAGACAAAATCATGATAAAACTCTCTTAAAAATCTCACATCGACCGAGATAATAAGGATAACACATAATATATTGCCGAACTTATCTTATAAAAGTCGATTTTCTATTATTTATATTATTAGCTGAAATTACTAAAATAATATAATTAATTTATATCTATTTGATACCGAGAAAGATAAATAATATAGATTAAATATATTTTTAGGATTAAAAACAAAGTTTTAGGTAACAACTAAAAATAATAATTATATATGAAAAAAAAGTTTTTATTGTAATCTATAGGGTTTTGAATTCTGGTCATTAAGAAAAAAAAATACACCACAATTACTATTGCATTATACCTATAAATAAAAAGAATAAATAACATTTTTTATGTCTAAAGAAGTAAACTAGGTTCCTTATACTTAGAACCAACCCTAGATGCAAATAAGAAGTTGAACAACGTGTATGAAAATGTTAAGTAATTTGGAATTTGGGTATAAAATGTATATTTATGCTTGCTAAATATATTTAAATGATTTAATTTATTTTGGGTAAGTTAGCTCATTTAGAAGAAAAAAAATCATAATATACAGAATATATAATTGTATTCTATTTATGTCATTGCCGTTAGTAGAGCTATCAAAACGGATAATCTGGTCCGACCCGGGTCGACCCACCACGGGTTGATCATTTAGTGAGCCAACCTAACTCAACTCACTTATTAGCGAGCCAAAAAAATTCCAACCCAACCCAGCCCACCACGTGTTGGTGGATTAAACGGGTTGGCTCACAGGTTCACTTAATTAAAAAATACATTTTTTTATTTTTTTTAGTCAAAACTATATTATAATTCTAATTAAAATCTAAAGAAACTTTAATACAATCCAAATACAAACCAAAATCACAAAAATACAAATTATATATGTGTTTGCTAAAAAAACAACCTAACATGACCTAAATACAAAGTCCAACTTAAAAAATACTTGTGTGACCCTTTACTTGCGGGTTGGTGAACTAACCCGGCCCCACGGGTTTAATCCGGGTGAGCTGGGTTCTAGGTGAGACGGATCAAAAATCAATCCGTATTAAAATTTATAAAAAAATTTAACCCAACCCAACTCAAACCCGTAATAAACCATGTTAATTAACGAATTTCAACCTATTTTGACGGCTCAAGCCAGCTAGCTGCCCAATGACATCCGCTTTTGAAAATGGGTTTTGATGAATCTATATATAATACATTGTTGAAATGAATATATAAAATGAAAAATAAGGAATATGCGTTCTCTTTTGACGTGAATAAGTCATGGTTGACGAAGTGAACAAACATGATGATGCCAAGAGAAGACTTCACTAACCCAACAGTTATGCATTAATGAGTCTGACAAATTTTGGTGGGTGGGGCCATCTTCCCTTAATTACTCAATTCAATTCCTTAATCATTTTCATTAACTGTTTTAATTTTTTTAGTACGTCAAATGATTGAAAATGATTGACATGCACTAACCACTACATCGATGAATCAACCATTCGATTACAAATTCTTCACCTTAATTACGTACCTCTTTCCCTTCATTTTCTTCTTTACTTCAACATTCTACCAATAACCTTTCAACAATCCAACTTATTACATAATGCCTAACAAATAATTAAATTGTTTCTCCATTTTATTATCAACATAGAGAAAAATAAATCATCCAAATCAAATAAAAACTTATAAATACAATATTATTCTAACATCGTAGTACAAAGACTCGTTTCCTTTTATCGTCGTTTAAAGTTTTTTTTTTACAGCAGTACAAAATATATTTTTTTTATAATCTTTTAATACAATATTGGAAATTTAACGTCGAGTAGAAATAAGACGAATTTATCATATATAAGTGGATGTAAATCTTATTTTATAAATTGATTTTGTAGGATTAAATTAGACTTAAAATTTATTTTTTTAAAATGAATATCAGAGTCATTTGAAATTGATTTTATCGATATTTTTTGTGTGCTGAACTTATCATGTCACTCTGTTATTGAACTATCATAAATATATAGTCTCACATTCAATATGTATATGTCAAATCTCGTCTTATAAACTGTAAAACTATGTTAATTTTTTTTATATGTATATAAGAACTAGAAAAAACAAGTTATGATTGCAATGAAGAATTATAGCCTAGGTTGACCTAGTGGGGATTTAGTAGTTAACATAAGGTCTTAAGATTGCTTCCATATTGTAAGAAAATATATAAGAATCGTGCTTCCATTTATATCTAGTATTGATTTAAGCTTTGAAATGTCTAAGTTCTACATTTTGAATTGGTTGGTCCTTAAAAGACAAGCAATAATACAATGGTGTTAACATTTTTTATGAACATTTTCATCGCCAAACAATAATCACCATGCATTTACCACGCCAATTATTATCGTTTTTCTTCATAAATACGTAATAGTATCTCCATTGATGAAAAATGCACAGTGGTGATATGATAGGAACTTGAGAAGCATGTCCAATAGGGTAAAAGAAAGAGCATATGCTATTTGTATTTGAATTGATACAAAAAATATAGAGAAAGAGAATGAGTACAAGTCATGTTCCTTTGCCGGATTCTATGGGAGACTTTTGTCATTTATGTGGTTTTGTTGATTAAACAAGAAGCTCTCACATGGCTCAGAATAATTCACCAACTCCAAACACCCCCTTCTTCTTCAAACTCCTCCCAATAACTTAACTTCCATTAATATAATCCAAGTCCATTTAAAACATGAATCAATTTAGCTTTCTCAAAAATGGAGGTGAGAAGTATTACAAGTTTAAGATAAATTAAAAGTCTACCATTAAATAAAAAAAGTTAGATGAACAATTTATAAATAAAAATACCCATAAATTTATTATTCCGTAATTTTGAATTGAAAACCAAACTTATTCATGTCTCATCAAAATGAGTTTTTCGAATGAGATTCATTTCAGAGATATAACATTAAGATGTAAGTTTAATTCACATAAGTTTTGTCGGGCGCAACTAGTTGGGTCCGGCCGGATCCTTGGGCTCGGTTGGATCCTCGGATTCGTTTGAATCGTCGGGCATATTTGAGTCTTCGAGTCTGTTTAGATTATCAGATCCGTTCGGATCGTTGGACCCGTCTAGGTCGTCAAGTATGTCCGAGTCGTCGTACTTGTCGGGGTCGTTGGACAGGTCCGGATCGTTGGGCCTATTGGGGTCATCGTGTTTGTCCGGATCGTTGAGTCCGTCCCACAGATAATAATATATTTTTCATGTTGAATATGAAAGTTCATGGATTAACCCTGATCCACATGACTTTTGTAGGGTTTTTGACCCTGTGGGCTTCTTTGATGGAGGCTTTTCTTCGATGTGGGCTTTTTTGACTCTAACTCACATGGGTCAGGGCAAAGTCCTGTGAGTTTGGGCAAATTGACAACTATATAAGATATTGACACTATTTTTAACCTAAATTCTTAAGATGTATAATTTGAGTCATTTTTTTTATAAAATATTTAACTTTCTCGTATTTATTCAACGTGAAACTTAAACTTATACTTGAATTCTCAACGACACTTCTGATAAAAAACTTTGAATTTTTGAATCTTCTTCTTTATCTGGTGTTCGACTTTTTTGTCTCTCCACGACACATTGGTGTCAAATTTTCTGTATGTTAGAAAAGAATAAATGTTGATGATTGCAGTAGACAGTTGAGAAATGCATACACATGGGGTGCAGAAAGAAAAGATAATGAGAAGGGTTAGATGTTGGTGAAATTTGCAGGATCTCAAATCTTTTGATAAAATGATTGGCAAACAAATTGGATTTTATTCAATTCTTGGACCCCTGTGAAGATATTCCCACCGTTGCTGTCTCATACAAAATTTGCAAATCCAACTTCCAAGCTGCAAGAGTCAGAGTAACAAATGATTTTTTCAGAACCCAGATTATTATTTTAATTTCAGTGCAATGTACTTACATTTTTGCAGAATTCAATTGGTTGAATTCGGTCCAAACATAGTCATGTCAATGTGTCATATAACTTTATCTTACTTCTTTTTTTGCAAATTTAGCTTAATATTTTATATAAACACACACACATTTATATGCGTGTGTTTGTGTAAGTGGTTTCACTTTTCTGTCATATTTGAACATTATCGTATTCGACTAAATGCATGATCTGTTTCTGTTTAGTTTGTTTCCAGAAAATAATTGTCTTTTTAAAAAACAAAAATTCAGAACTCTTTTAAAAAGTTATAGCCATTGCTATCACCAGTCTCTTCAGTTCAATAGCACGAAGTTTGAACTCCTTTTAACTTCAAATTCCTTTTAGTGTGTGTTAGAAATCCAAGCGTGAGTTTAAAATTTTATATTGACTAGAAATGAAGAAGTAGAGTATAAAAATAAAGACCGATCAACTCATTACCTTAAAGTTTTGGGTTGAGAGTGGTGTCAATGTCTTATGTGATTAGACTCAGATCTCATTGATGTTATATCTCTCGAGTAAAACTTCCTCTTTATATACCTAATACTCTCGAAGGGAAGATAAGAAAAACCCTTTCTTTAAAGAGAAATTGTGTCGGAAGAAAACCATGATGAATCATAGAACATTTGATGAAGAGATGAGAAAATAGGTTTGGCATAAGTTTAAGTTTATATGTTAAATCTCTAAATCTAAAAATTTCAATCAATTTATTTATGTCATTTATATTAGAATAAATATTTTAAATTAAATTTAGAATTTTTATTATTTTTTAAATCATATTTAAATACTTTTTAATCCTATATAAAACTGGGCTAAACCAAAATTTCTTAATCCATTTTAAAAATGGGTAAAGTCTAATTAGAACAATTATTTTTACTTGGCCCACTGGTCTAGTCTAGTCGAACTACTTGCTTTTCTTTCCCACTCATTTTATGTATTACACATTTCTAAAATTAGAATTCAAAAGTTGTAAATTAGAAACAAAAAGTTATTAGATTGGTCGAATTTGGATTTAAATGTGAAATACGATTGAATCCAAACTATGTTATAAGCTATGGTCAAACATTTTAACTGATTTCTATGCCCTTTACGACTTTAGAAACTATTTAACCCTATAAATGGTATTTTATAAACATTTTTTTAAGTAGATTGCAACCTTCTTTCAAAACATCAACTTAGCATTTTTTTTAACTTTTATATTTATTATTTTGTCTTAATGATGTTTGTTAAGGAAAAAATAAAAATGTTTAAATATTTTTTTTTATTACAAACTAAACTACTAACAAGGTTTGATGTTTATTTAAGTGTTTTGATTTTACTTTAATACTTTATTTTCAAGATATTATATAATATAGTAAAATATACAATATGAAAAATATAATAATTAATACTCAAAATATATTTGTAATAGTTTATTCACAAAAGATTTCAAAAAATTAATACAAAATTCTTCTTTATTTTACAAATATTATATTATCCCCAGTTTTTACATTAGAAGTTTATTCCCTTGAGGTATTTGAACCCGGAAACCCAACATAAGCAAATGATGGATCCATTGTGTAAACCCCAAGGCCCATTGGAACACGGGCCTCACCCAACAACGCTGTTGATCGTGGGCTTTGTTTCAGTTATTGGGCTGATCTGTTAAATATTGTTGGTGATTTCTTTTTTTTTTTGTTTTGCCCTTCAAATTCCAACAAACAAGCTGAACAACTTGGACCCCAAACCACAATAAAAAAAAAAAAAAAAAAGTGGACAATGTATTTTACAACTTTCGCGAGAGGGAAAATAAATTGGTCATTTTTTATGCTGATTGATGAAATTTGAGAATTAATAAATGTAATTAAAGAAAACAAAAGTTTTTTATTGATAAATTATCCAAATGAGAAGAAAAAAAAACATTGATGTAATTTGGTATAAAAAGTTCATAGGACCAAATGACAACAATAAATAAGGCATAATATTATACAAGGAAAACAAGTTTATATCTTCTGATTTTCAAAATTAACAACTTAAACTAATAATCTTTTTAGAAAAGTTATTAATGAAGTAAGGGTATTTAGAATGAGTTACTTTATAATAAGCAATGCAAATATGTATTATACACTCATATTAGATAATACTTCAAAGATACATGACTAAAGTTTTACTACAATACGTACAAACTAGTTAATCCACTTGCACAACACTTAAATTCTTTCTTAAATACATGTTTCACCGTAGTTTTAACACGACGGAAACAAATCTAGAAGAAGAAACATCAAAATCACTGAGTGAATTTCACTCGAACAATATTGTTTGTTTAAAATTTTCTTGCAAAACTTTATTTTGATGCGTTACATATTTACACAAACACGTACAAAAACATATATAGGTTTTAGGGTTAAATATGATTTTACTACATGAATTTTAACACAAAATTGAAATTTGTCTCCGTCTAAAAGTTTTGACGATATATATTAGTTTCAAAATTTTAAAAATAAATGATTACATACCAACAAAATTTAAAGTAATTATGTTAAAGGAACTATATTGATTCATTTTTAAAGTTTAAAGATAAAAATATATCAAAATTTCACTGCCCATACTGAACACCAACCCAATCTCAAAGAGAATCAGTACACGAAACTACATATCCGTTTATCTATATGTCCTGACGTGAACGACAACTTTCAGTGAGTCTTAGTTTGATGATCAAACATTCTTTCATAACACACCATCATAGGTACTCAAGATATTGTGTCTGGAGAGGTGGATAGATAGGACTACGTCTTGCTCGATTAGGACGCTAGTTTTATTGCGAGCAAAAATGGAATAAGGACGAATTGTAATTCAAGGTTCGGAACTAAAAATATACTTAATCATAACTTTTATGGACAATGATATTTTTGACAACTAAATTTTGAAAATTTTCTCTTATAATCTGAGCTAGTACCTTCTGAGTGATTTTGGAATATAAAAAAATGAAAAAGTAAGATAATAAAAAACCACCTAGAAGATGTCATTCCATATTGTAAGTAAAAGTTGTCAGTAACAATTAAAAAATTATTTTCTAATTTATATTTAGGTATACGTTTTAGTTTATTAATAGCACATATAATCTTGATGGGCTCGATGGATCCTAACATTATTTGCAAGGAACGACAATGATTATGATTACACAAACAAGTTGTTGTGCTGCGTACATGTTCAATTGCCTTTTTGACTCTTGTGACTAAAGCAAAATTTTCGCAATTTCCATTTTCCACTCACTTTGCAGCTTTAGCAAAATCTTTTATTTTTTTTCTTTCTTTTTGGTTTTTTGTTCCACACCGAATAATGAGACAGAAAAGGAGCTAAGGATTAAGATGGAGGATATAAGTCAATGGTGTTGCTGGGTTGCTCCATGCATGCTCCATTGCAACTTTCTTCAACTTTATCCTATAACTTTTCTTAAAAGTTCAAAGTTCAGATTTTTCAATGATCTCATTCACATAAACAATAACAATAATAATAATCACACTAATTAATAGATGGGGCAATGAATTTGCATGCTACTTGCCTTGTCTCCATAAACCCTTAACTACCACCCATCATATATGGACAAAATAATATTTCATCATTGAAGTGCAACTTTACAAACACAATCTAAACGTAAATCATCATTCTAAAACTTATTAAGAATTCAAAAAGTTTTTTGGTTAAGAATTCATTTTTGTTTGAAAAAGTAAGGATAAGAGAAGGAAAAAGTTATAGGTTTGGAAGTAGGGGAAAAGATTATGATAAGATTATAGTAATTAATTAGATTAAATTAAGGATTAAAAATTGATGTTGAGAGAAAATGAAGTGTGATGAAAAGGTTGAGAAGGCAATGTTCCCTTAACTCCCAACAAACTCTCAGACCACGCCACACTTCTTCTGTTTTCTCTGTTTCTTCTGTTTCTGCTTTGCTTAGGTTCCATCACACTCACTTTTTGTTTGGGCTCTGTGCACTCTTTTTCTATTCTCTCTTCTCTCTTCTATTCTATCTTAAGGGTTTGGACCCAAAAACCAAACCCTTCATTCTTCTCACATGCATCTCACTCTTACTCTTCTCTCCACCATTTTTAAATTCCTTCATTCTCGAACTTATTCTTAATTCATATACTCTTTTATCACTATATTTTATCACCTACAATCATATTTTATCGTTATATATGGGATAAGAAAGTGTGAATCTAAATTTTATAGTAAATAGAGATTTTGAGTTAGAAATATATTCATTTTTTATGTAAATTTAACATAGACTATGCTTGTTTCCAGCACAGAGATACACAATCATGGCAAAAATGCCATGATTTTTGCATATAACGTGACAAAAAATCATAAAAAATCGAAAAAGAAAATTTGTGTTAGACTATTTTAGTAAAAAACTCATAAATGTGAAGAAAGTGGATTATTTCAATTTTATATTAATTTTTATTTACAAAAAAAATTTAGATTGTGTTAAAAATAATAATCAATTAAAATTAAATAAACTATTTAATATTTTTTCATTATAGGATTAAATATGTTTTTGTCCCTTAACTTTCAACTCTCAGTGAATTTTGAAATTAGTTCATTTTAAAATTTTGAACAATTTAGTCATTCATTCCTCGAAATACGTGAATTTAGTCATTTTAATCAAAATTTATTAAGTTTATTTGACATTTCAAGCGCGTTTCATAATAATATTTGACTTAACATTAAAGTAAAAATGTGTCAAATAGTGTAAATAACTTAAATACAATTCTAAAATGCGTATGAAACATTAAATAAACCTACAAAAATTTGATTAAAATGACTAAATACACATATTTCGAAAGATCAATAATTAAATTGGTTCAAAGTTTTGAAATGAACTAATTTCAAAATTTAAGGGAACAAAAACGTATTTAACCCTAAATTATACTTAAAACAAAAGTTCATTTTCTTTTAAAATGTATTTTATATTACAACTATTTTATTATTTATCACAAATTTTTATAAATTATTTTCTAATTTTTTACCATCTTTAATCTAAATAACTTTACATTCATTTTTTTTCCTTCGAATCTACTCATTTACTTTACGTCCTCCAAAATTCATTATTCAATCTAATTATTTATTTCTCCTATAAACCCTCTCTCTGAAATCTCATCAATCTAGGTCATACATTTTTTACAATATATTAGAATGCGTTTAAAATTACAATAGGAAAATTAAATTTTAATATTTCAGTGAATTGAAGTTGGTAGGAAAAAGTAACAACCACATCATGATTTTGCAAAGTTCTTCTTGGCTATGAAGTTTGCATTTTCAGTCTTCATTAATTATTTATTTAATTTTATTTTGGCAGGTAATTATTGGTCATGATTGAGACGCATGACATCTTCCCAATCATCATTTTCAACCTCAAACTGGAAAATTTTCGAATATAAATGTTTATGTCTACATAGTATAAGATTTTCTTGGCTATTGAAAACAAGAAAAGAAAAAAAAAAAAGTGTATATTGTTAAGTGTCTTTTTCTCCTCTTACTCCACATACTTGAACACCATGCCATTAAAAGTCAATTTAATACCTAAAATTGACATTGCTGGTTGAGTATACGTCATCTTCATTTTTTAACGTTGTTGTTGGTTGTTTTACATTTTAATTCTGTAAAATATTCCTAAGATCTTGATGTTACGTTAAGATAGTCATTTTAGTTTATTGTTAATTTCATTTTTATACTCATCTAAAAATAATTAAAGTGGGTGTAATCATACAAATTGCTAGAATGATAATTTTGTAAAGCCGGTAATCAATCGGTCGATATTTAAAATTTTGGATGTAGAATATATAGAATTGCAGTGGTTCATTACTTATGATGCATCATCGATACTTAAACTTGGGTCATGTATATGTATTTGACACGTACCCATATCTGATATTTTAGGATGTTTTATCGATACTTATCGGTGAAGTGTCTAATTTTCAAAGTCGTAGTACAGTACAAGAAAATCATTGAATAATGATCAATTTTAGTAACAAAAATAATTAGTCACTATATAGTGATTAATTTAAGTATCAATTAAAAACTAAAAATTATTAACATCTAAAATAGTTCCAAAAAAATTTATAATTAGTCACTAAATTGATAATTAAAATAATGTTTCTTATGAATTGATTTCTAAATTGGTCACTAACATTAGTTACTAAAATTTTGACTACCAAAATAATTGGTTTATAAATTGGTCACCAACATTAGTTACCAAGATTTTGACTATCAGAATAATTAGTTTATAAATGGATCTCTAATTAAGAGACTGGTCTCTAACATATTTTTTTATTACTAAAATTGATCATTATTTAAGAGTTTTCCTACCATGGTACTTTTATGATCACAATAATTTAAATTTTTTATGTTGATAACTTTAGTACATATAATTTTAATTTGGATTAACACAATATCAATCATATATTTATTATGGTTTTAAGAATTATTGTACCCATTTTTCAATATTCATATATCTCGTATCTATCACGTATCATGTCTTAATGTCTTATTATTTTTAAAATAAACGTATAGACATATCGAATATGTGTCGTATCTGATAAACATATCTTATCCGTATATCATACTTCATTCCTAATTATTTTTATTATTGACGTTGTTAAAAAATATTGATTATCTTTCGTTTATTATAACAAAAGTTTAATTAGTCAATTTTGTAATTTTTGTCGAGTTCAATGTCTGATTTTTAAAAAGCGTTAGAGAACCAAAGTTCAATGTTAACGCAATCTATGATTAAAAATTGATTAGAAAGTTTTATACTTCAATCACTTTATCAAAACATATAAATACTTAAAACACGAATATGTCTCCAACAATATTAAAAATAAAATACTGAAAACATTAACATTTTATTTTATGACAATCAGTAAGTAAACTTTGTTTTATTCAAATAAAAATAATAAAAAAAAATGTCAACCCAATTCCACATTAAAATAAAGGTAAGTAATTATATTATTTTCTTTAGACGTATTAAAACTTAGAACTTTCCAAACCAAATAACCTATTCTATATAAGTTAATCCAACAAACGAAATAAAACAGTTTTTTCACAACATATTCTACCTTCCTTTACCGAAAATATATTGCAAACAATCCTAGTTTCATAACCTGAAATTAATTTATATTAAAATATATCATACTATTTTTTTCTATAAATTAACTTTTTAACTTTAAAAATCAGTTTCTTTACTTATTTTCACTGTGGAAATTTCCTACAAACATAACCTCACACTGGTTTATCTAAAAATATGTAAGAAATTTTCTCTCATAAGTATTTCGTTAAGTAATAATAAGTTAAATAGCTTCCTAATAAAAATATATATATATATATAAATAATCCATTAAAAAAAACAATACTAAGAGGGAGTTTATCTCCATATTAGGTAGGGAATAATATTGTTATGATGGTAGCTAGGTAAGTAGCAATGGAAGAAGATAACAATAGCATTAAAAAAGCAATGATAAACATGGATGCATTTTTAGACATTTTTTTAATGTTGTTTTACGACACAATAGTTAAATTTAGAAAAGAGGAGCAAAAGCTATGTTAGATACGTGGATTGTGAATAGATTAAGTTGTAGTGGTGAGAATTGCCGTAAAAGATGGACATAGTCAAAAATCTTAATTAAACACAAGTTGCATTACAAGATAATCAATGCAATTCTTCACACACAAGTCACTTAAAATAGCCTAGTAAGTATAATGTCATTCTCAACAAACCTACAATAACTACATACTTATTCCATTTTTCTTTACCAGTTTTATATATAATCTACATTTTAATTTCACTTATAATATCTATCTTACTAAAGGGAAAGGAACATATTTTATAAGTGTGCATTCTTTGTTTCTTTTTCTCGTTGTGTGAATTGGATCAAGGAGAATATATTACATGATTGAATATGTTTTTTGTCTCTTAACTTTTATTAAATTTTGGAATTACTTCATTTTGAAACTTTGGACTAATTTATACCTTAATTATTATGTAATTTACATACATAACAGATTATGTATTTTTTCTTGTTCTTTACTATCATTTTTTACTCTAATAACAAACTATTAGTATTACAAATAGTGAATAAAATAACTAATAACTAATAAATTTATTTTTTAACTTTCTTACAACTTAGATATCTCCATTTTTTTTTACTTTTTTTCATCAAAATTTTGACACTTTCAAAAATAAAGAAAAGTTTGAAAAAAAAATAATATTGGAGTACACAATTTATTGTTATTTTTGGTTTCAGAATTTCTTTTCTTCAAATTCTAATTTTCTTTTCAAAAGATTTACGTACTGGGTGTTACAAAATAGACATATGTAAGAGTAATATTCTACTATTTATTTTTTGTTTAATGTAGGGTAATATTCAAGAAATTAAAATGATAATTTCTCAAAATCTGGTAGACCAAATTATAATTATTTTTAATTCGAAAGATAAAAAAAAACATGCCAAATTTAAAAACCACAAAAATATTATTTTTTTACAAAAATACATGTTTTTTTTAAAGCACAAGTCCTTTTCTACAGCAAATAAATAGTAATTGTTTTAAAAATAAAAGGAAAAGCAGGTCAAAAAGAGAGTGAACGTAGAATGTCAAATGTGGAAAACGGCGCCGTGAGTAAATAGACAGCACATTGACACGTGTCATTCAAATATTGATTTTGTTTTCACACTCTCACCTCATTAGTTTGTCGTGAATCGCACGCGTATGATCGGTCAAACATCAGGTGCTAACACTACTTTCTTCTCTCTCTGTTTTTTTTTTTCTATTTTCTTTTCGTCAAATTATATTTTTTATTTTATGAATAGAGTAGAATAGACTTCACATCATTTCATTCTTAGAAAACCACACAAATTTTGTTTTTAGGAAATACCTGAGAACTGTAAATTCTGCCAGTTATTGACTATAACATCAATCAATCATCATTTCACTTCATCATTTCTACTAATTCTTTTGTTGTGTGTTTATTTTCAAATAAAAACATTTATGTACTTGGTTAAACATTAAAAAAATACTAAACTAATATGATTATTTGTCATTAACTTTTAATGCATGAAAATTAGAATGAACAGCTACAAAATGTCATAAAAAGAAAGAAAAGAAAAATTGATTTAATGTTCACAGGACAGGTACAGTGCACTCTATGATTTAGGGTACCCAACACTTGGAAGAATTTAAAAGGATTAAAGTACATAAGACATTTAGAATAATAGAATATAGTAAGTTAATGAAATACAGATAAAAGAGAATAAGAGAAAGAAGTTAAAGAAATGAAAAGAAATATTTTTTATTTATTTATAATAATAACAATAATAATGATAAATTAAAAATATACACCCATATAATGAAGGACCCATGAACAGTAAAATTTCCAATAATCATATTTTACCTTTCTTTTCTTCGACATTAATAAAAAAAAAGTTTAACCATTATTATTACCATTATTGTTTTAAAACAAAACATAATATACCAAACTAAACTTCCTTTATTATCAAATAAGTGTGTGGTGCATAATATTAAACCACAGAACAAGAACAACACACAGAGATGTCTCTGTCTCTGTCTCTGTCTCAAAAGAAGAAGGTAACGACGGAAGAAATAAATAAAAGAAGTGTTTTTTTTTTTCTCGTAGATTGGTGGCGAAATAATGTGGTATTATTAATAGAGAGATGGCTGAAAAACTAGGTAGAATCAAATCAAACGTAATCAAATGTTAAAGAATCTGAATAATGTAAAAGGTAGTGATTACATATCCTGTGAGCTAAGGTGAGGTTGATAGTGTGTACTGTTTTGTTTTCGTGTTGTTATAGACTAGCTTCACTTTTTCTGATTTTCATTAAATACAAGTATACTAGTTCTTTGTTTTGGTCTTAATTATTTAAATGATATAAATAGCTTAAAGCTGCAAAGGGTAGGACTTGGTAGCATGCACACTACTTGCTCTTAGAAGCAAAGAGAGAGAAAGAGAGAGAGAAAGAGAGAGAGAAAAAAAGAGTGAGAGAAGAGACAAGGAGGTTTTGGTTTTTGGCATTGGTGCTTGTGCTCGTGCTTGAGAAATGGAAAAGAGAGAAAGAAAGAAGGGAACAGTATCAGCGTCAGTGTGATGAGTGGTTTCACTGAAAGGTTGGTTTCTTTTGAAGATAGAAAGAAGGAAAAAAAAAAAAAAACACCCCCACAAAAAAAAAACAAAACACACCCTCTATTTCA
>Ga0099822_1005484_pt1 | contig 16568 bp, 13 predicted proteins | sample CowpeawhiteBW_FD_76839 | JGI IMG/M metagenome (GOLD analysis project Ga0099822, IMG submission 76839) | Root nodule microbial communities of legume samples collected from California USA - Cow pea white BW | ecosystem: Host-associated > Plants > Roots > Nodule | place: USA: California | collected...
CCGTTTCTGCATTTTTAACGGAAGGGGCTTCATTGAGACAACTTTCCAAAATTAGGGACCTATTTAACACTTTTTTCAAATGAGGGACCAAATTCAAATTTTCATACGAAATTTGGGACCAATGGAACAATTTAACCATATATTTAATATTTTGTAGTTATTTTTAAAAATATTTTTTTGAAGGTTTTATTAGAAATTATTAGATGTTTGACTAAATGTAAATACCTTTAAAAATACATTTCCTCCTTCCCCATCCAACGCCATTCCCTCTTTTCCGCTCCATACACACTCTCAATAACATATCTCCTTTTAATTAATTAAACAAGAGAAAATTTCATTTATCTATACCTGTATATTCATTTTTTTTTTACATTTTTTTTCAATTTCATCTATAAGTAATTATTATTTTAAACTAAAATAATTACATTTCTAACTTTGATTATTTTATAAATTAAAATAATTATTTTGGCATATTATCCTTTTACTAACTACTTTTAAAATTTACAATAAAAAATTATACAAACTATTAATTTTTATATTCATTTTAAAAGATATATTTCATTGTTTAATAAATGTTTACTAAAAGAAAGTATATACATGTATATCCACTTTTAACAGATAATAAAAAATGGCTCTTCTATTTATTATTAAAATGAAAAATGATATTAAATTTACTAGAAAATATATTCCTAAAAAATAATTATAAGAAATAGTTATAAAAATTCAAAATAAAATAATTAATATATATAAGGATAAAATCAATATATACACTGAAAACAGAGTACAGATCATTTACTTACATGTCATCACCTTTATTAATAGTTATAATATAAATATAGATTATGGGTAATTAAAAAATTAAATCATAATTTTTTATAAAAATAAATATAAATAATTTATAATTTCATTTTAGGCAAACTTTTTTATTACAATAAGTCAATTTAATTTAAAAAGCATAAAAATATTATTAAATTAAAAAAATCATAAAAATAACTAATATATATATATATATATATATATATATTTATTTATTGTAAGGTTCAATTATTTTCTGCTCTTATTTTTAAGGGCTGCCCCTAATCAGTTGGGCCTAAAGGCTGGCCCATAGGTGCCAAGGTCCCTCATTCTGCACTCACTTGCCAAAATCAGTGCCACAAAAGCTCTGCTAGGGTTTGAGTCTTACCTTTCTTTGCGTTATTCAATCCATGTAAGTTGATTCTACATCCGTACCTTTTTCATTCCCAGCTCTGTCATCATGATTCTAACTAGGATTCACTGTTTTATAGATCGTGAATCTGCTCCATGGTCGGTAGTACTCACTTGCTTGGGTGTCGGGATTTTCTGCTAGCTTTTTCCAGGTAAGGGAAGCTAAGGTTTATGTATTTAAAGTTATTTTGCCGATTTTTTGTCTGTTTGTATGGCTGTGATGCTTGAATGAGGTTGTTGGTCGAATAGAAATGTATGGTGTGTGAGTTTGTTTGATTGATGTGGCGCTACTCTTTGCATTGCACACTTTTCGTAAAATGAAGATTCCTACTGCGTTTACCGTTGGATCGAGCTGAAATTTTAACAGTTGATTCTTAACACAAAATTCTTGACTTTGACCAGTCAGATCTTTAATCGGAGCTCTGTAGTGAGAGCAGTTTTTATCGCAAGGTCACTGTAGTTTGGTTGTTGACAACACTACACACTTTTTGTAAAATGAAAGTTACTACTTCGTTAACCGTTGGATCGAGCTGATATGTTAACAACTGATCCTTAACACATAGTTTTTGACTTTGAACGGGTCGATCTTGAAGCAGAGCTCTGTAGTGAGAGCATTTATAACATCCCTCCAACTGAGAGCATGTTAGGTCTGCAGCCCAATACACCCCAACCCCTCGCCCCAAGTGTCCCCCCACTTCGCAAGGCAAGTTGTTGTCAGTGGGTATCCAAACCTGACCTTTAACACCCTCTCAACAAGAGAGATGTCACCAGTTGTGCTGCGCAAGATCACTGTAGTTTGGTTGTTGACAACATTGACCTTTGTTGCTTGTTTGGTGTACAACTTTCTTTATAGTTATTCAATGAAGTTGGTTCTTGTTTCATTTGATTCTTGATTCAATCATATTTAATTTGAATATAAATACAAAAATTTTCTGAGCTTTACACAAGCTGTAGTTTTATTTCTAAAATCTCAAAATTGTTTGCATAATGTGATGTTAAGTTGGATTGCTATGTTAAAGCATGAGATGAATGAATATGCACAAATAAGAGGGTGTATGAGTTGTGAATGATGAACTTGGATAAATCTCGGCATGTGATTTCAATGAAATGGTTGATATTAAAATGGCATGGTATTGGTATGAGGTGAAATTCTATATTCGTGAATTGGCAAGAAGGAGTTGGTATGAATTTCACATGTGAGATGAATGAGGATTGGTTACAGAGGTTGGCATGAAATTTATATGTATGATGAGTATCCCTTTATTGTTTGATTATGATTGGTCTGTGGTCAGTGCGTAAATCCTCAAAATCTCTAGGTGAGATTTCAGGGTCGTGCTTCAATGGTTGAGACATAATTCCATGACCCCTGTTAGTGGAAGCTCATGGTGGTGCCCATCTATATAATTTGGTAAGGATTCAAGGTAAGGTTGCATCCTGACGCTCTAAGGAATCAGTTAGTCTCACATAAAGCGGACTGACTATTGTGGTGAGAGTAGCAAGAGGCCTGAAACTCATTAAGGGCTAACCTTGCGCGTGGGGGATTGAAACATTGTAACACTTGTAACACTTAGCTCGGGGGTGAGCAGGATAATCCACCACAAGTGCAAACATCCGTTGAATTCGACTAGATTATATGTAATCCGGATGAGTCGAGTCCAAGATTAGTGTGTTGTTTGAGAAGTCATAACATGATTGGTTGATATATACTGCTTGGATTGTGTAATAACATGTGATTGCATGATAAACAATTTCTACTCTAGCTTACCCTTCTGTTGTTTGTTGTATGTTCGTTATCTGTGGTTTTATCTTTTTGCGATGATCATCAATTTATTGATGTGAACAGATGCGAGGAACACCCATGGTCAACAAGGAGGTGATGATTCCGCTGCGTAGCCCACCTGGACTGGATTTTACTATTTTGGTCTTTCTGATAGGGTTATGGCCCATGTACTATTTTTTGTCCTTTAGTACCCTAATAACTACTGTCAAGTTCTTGTATTTTGTTTAGTCTTGGCATCTTGGTGTGCCTTGGATCCCTCTAAGTTTTTTTTGGATATTGTAAGAAGTCGTGGTTATACTCCAGGACCCATCTCTTATATTATCTGTGTGACATGTCATTTAATTAAAGTAATTATTTAATTGGGGTGTCACACACACACACACACACACACATATATATATATATATATATATATATATATATATATATTATAGTTTTATTGTAATAATTTTTTATTTATTTTATAAGTAATTGTATCGTCCACCAATGACAACCGGTAGACGAGATCGCTTATATTGTAGAAATGCAAGAACACATTGGGTGATGACTTTAGCTGAAGCATACGATGTATAACTCGAAATGCTTGGATGGGGTGTTCAAGTGTTGGGATGAAGTTGTGTTTAGGTTACATTCAAAACCCTCAACACTCCAATTGTTAACTCATCGAAAGGAAGTCGGACATGCAAATCAGTCACGAGGGTAAAATATATGCAAAAAAAAATTAGAATGATAACCTTCTCGGTCATGACAAACATTATCTATGGTGCTAACCCTATCAATTGCTATGAATTTGTCGTTGACGTCACCTTCGAGAAAAGCAACACTCTCTCCAAAGGTACAAACTATGGACAACCACCTATACTTGGAGAAATACTATCTAACCAAAGGATTTACCGAATCGTACCCCTAATGAAGAGTTAAGTTGTCCTTGACCCTCTCTATAGATGAAGTACCCTAACCATTAACATCACCACTACCGGATGACTCCACTAACGACATTCCCAACCTACCTGATCTAGGGAAGGAGTTCTTGGTAGAAAATAGTCTAGCAAAGTGACTCTAGAAGCAATAGGTGGAGTACTCTCAACACTTAGTCTATTACCAATCCAAAGTAACCAAATACAATAATAGAATGGCCTCATTTATAGGAATCATGGCTGGCCAAATGAAATGAAAATGTATCATGAAATGAAATGGAGATGTAGCTTGGAGAAGAAGCACAAAGGTGGGCCGTGTGATACAAAGGAGGAAGGGATCTAATGCCATGTGGCAAAGTCACACTCTCTTTGCATACACCAAGTGGACAAGAGGCTCTCTAAAGCCTTGTCCTCCAAGCACCTAGATAATACCTAACAAGCAAAGAAACTGAAATTTTCTTTCCAAAAAATAGACTTTTAGATTAAGAGACCTCAAGCCTAGGGGGATACTATACCGATACACCATCAAGAGAATACCTAGGAAGCAAAAAAACCAAAATTTTCTTTCTAAGTAGACTTTCCAGATTACCAGACCTCAAACTTTGAGGCTAGTGTAACAAAAGGAACCTAATTGATGTCGTCAGCATGTAACAACATCATCTAGGTCCGATTTGCATGGAATAGATGAACATGGTACACAAGATCATAGTTGCTTAATCAAGGATTAAGGTAAATACTAGAGATCATAATACCCTAACCTAACCTATATTAGGTATGACTTAGGCAGCCTACGTAATTCATGTAAGGGTCCATGGAAATAGTATAGAAGACCAATTCAAGTAAGGGTCCGCAGATAAAACCTGTAACGGGTAGGAAATGAATATTGTAAATGAATATTTGCGGATAACGAGTACGAGTATTTTTTATACTTGCATGTTAATGGGACGAGTACATGTATCATAATATCTGTACCCGTTGATACCCGTACCCGCTACACTCTAATTTAAATAAAAAAGAAAAAACATGATTAAAACATTAACACCGATTTTGAATGTGTTATTTTTTATCAATTGGTTTAAAAGAAATTTCATTTTTTTGTAAACTGTCATTCAACACTATTTAAATGGTTTATTTGCACTTTGTTTGAAATCTATAAATATTATTCATTATATTTTTATTTGAATTTATGGTTAAAATAAGTTATTAAATAATAATTTTTTCTTTTGTAAATACCCGTGGATACCCTGGATATATGTGGATATATGTGGATATTAAAAAAATATACAGATACCTACATAACGAATATCTAGGCAAATATGAATACGGATAAAAAACAAATATTTAAGTATAATACAAAGGAACTACTACCATACCTTACTTGACATGTTGACATCCTTATTCATGATGTATGGATGTATGATTAATCATTCATTAATTATTTATTACCTTGTGCATATCTCTGACTGACTTGATAGTTAAAGTGTCATCAGAGACACCCCAACCATCCAGACCTAGAAGATCTCAACTTGTTGAAGAAAGAGCAGTGAAGACATCTCAACCAAAAGAATTAGAAAGACAAGTTGATTCTAGAAGGTGAACACCTATCTCCTTGGTGTATCTCGATCTGCAAGAACAATTTTTTATATAAAATTCATTTTTATATATTATTATGAGTTTGACATTTAAGTTAAAATTCTCTTATCATATGTCATTACATCAATAAAAATATAAAAGAAAAAAACATGATACAAAATTATGAAACTACACAAACATGTAAAAAGAAAGTATAAAACATACTCTCGTCTAAACAAAATTAAACACGAGGAATTAAATCTATTATGAAAAACTTTGAACTACTCACAGGTAAAATTACATTATAACAATTGAAGTTAATCTTATTCTCAATTCTCAAATTAGTTAATTTATCGGTGCAACCATTCTCTCCAACAAATATAGTTTGAAATTCCTAAATAAATCTAAATTAATTTTTAAAATAAAATCGTTTGTCTTAAATGTTGTTTAAATTCCAGGTAAGAATTTACTTTGAGTTGAACTCGAGTTAAGAAAAAATATTGTAACTTAACTTTTAAGTTTTCTTAGTATGTGTTGAATTAAAACTAAAAGTTGATTTCGATGTTACAAATAGAATTAAAAGACACCTTGACTTTTTGGGTACGCAACTAACCAATTCTTCCAAAATCATGAATTTTGATTCCAAATTTGACTAATACAGGATTCTTTATTTGTTTTGTACGGTGGAGTACTTCATTTATCTGAGTTTTGTGTGATTGAATAGTTTATTTTCTGGAATTTTGAATGGTTGAATAGTTAATTTCTATGAAGTTTTGTATGATTGAAAAGTTGACTTCTGGAATTTCGAATGGTTGAATAGTTGATTTTCTGTATGGTTGACTAGTTTATTTTCTTGAGTTTTTCTTTTCTTGCGGGTTTTGATGAATGTTTTTTATTTCTCACCTCAAGTTCATGCTTTGAATGTTCAGGTCAAAGGGTTTACTCGGTCTCAATAACATTTATAAATTCATTGATCGTGGCGGTTGGTATTATCAACTTTTGAAAGGGAGTACTTTCCAATTCCCAATTGAAATCAACCCCTTTTGTTTTTAGTTGAAATACATTGCATAATCACATTCAATTGCTTGGTTTATTGAGATTCTTGTATTTTATCTTGATTACATTATCCGACTGATCGTGTATTGTGTTGTTTAATTGTGATATCATTGAAGAAAAGTTGTGTTCAGTGCTTTCTTTCACCATTTGAACCAGAAAATCAAGTTGTGCTGTGCTCCATTTCTCCATTTGAACAAACTTTCAGGAATATCTTGCCATCACAGGAAAATGGTTGATCAAAATAGTAGTTCCTCATGGTTAAAATGCCTGAACAATATGAGTGGCATGGTTATGAGGAACGACCATGGAGGTGTGGCTGTGGAAGTTGGTGGTGAGGAAGGTTATGCAGTGCGCAATGCTCGAAAAAAAGAGTTGGTTGAAGTTCCTTGGAAAGGGGCACCAACCATGGCTCATCTGTTTGAGCAATCCTGTGGAAAACACCACAACAATCCATTTCTTGGGACAAGAAAATTACTGCAAAAGGAGTTTGTTCCATCCAGTGATGGCAGAAGGTTTGAGAAGGTTCACTTGGGAGACTATGAATGGAAAACCTATGGAGAGGTGTTTGCTTGTGTGTGCAATTTTGCTTCTGGAATTATGAAGTTAGGGCACAGTGTAGATAGCCGTGTTGCCATTTTCTCTGACACAAGGGCTGAGTGGCTGATTGCCCTTCAGGTAAATTCCTTCATTTCTTTCAATCATTCCATTTTCTTTTGGTTTAACTGTTCCGCATTCACACATTTTAATGAAAATCTTGCTAAACTTCAGGGTTGCTTCAGGCAGAATGTAACAGTTGTTACTATTTATGCTACACTTGGTGAAGATGCCTTGGTCCATTCGCTAAACGAGGTAAGAAGTTATTATATTCTAAAAATTACAAACTTTTTTAATCAAAGATTAGTATCAAAGGTATCACTGAAACAAAGAGATTCCAACAAAGTTGACATCTTATATAGTTCATCAATCATATGTCTTGTGCCAAAAAAAAAACATACGTCAATCAAAGGGGACTAAACCAAACTCATGAGAAAAGTCAAATAAACCTAAATTCAGGCTAACCACTTGAAATTAATACAGTTTTGATCTTCTGTTTATTTCTAATTCGCGATTTTATTTTCTATGGTTTTAATCTCCTTCTTTTAGAAAACATGCGATTTTGATCTAATCTTTAATTTTGCATACATTTTATTTCTTTTATTATGGCCTAATTGAACTCTAGATCTAACATATTCGTAACGTTAAAAATAATTGAAATAAAAAAAATATCTATAGAAAATTGAGGATTTGACCAAAATATGAAGACTAAAATCACGAAAAAAAATATAGAAGAATTAACATATCATTGGTGGGAGATTAAAGAAGGAGCACACTTACTGTTAAGTCATTACTGTAGCTGGTATAAGGAGCATCTTAGAGACTGTATAATGAGCATCTTAGAGACTGTATAATGAGATGAAAATAGTTGGATTTGATGAGGAGGCAAATCCAAAATGGTGAATGATTATGATACTGAAAGTTGTAGACATTTTCTCACTTTTTGCTTTGGAATGTGGACAGACTGAAGTGTCAACTCTGATATGCGAGTCCAAGTTGTTGAAGAAGTTGGATGCAATCAGATCAAGACTAGTCTCTATCCAAAATGTCATTTACTTTGAAGATGATAACAGTGATGAAGATTCTTTCTCAGGAAGTTTGAGCAACTGGACAATTGCTTCTTTTAGTGAAGTTGAGAAACTTGGTAAAGAAAATCCTGTTGAACCAAACTTGCCTTCCAAGAATGCCATAGCGGTTATCATGTACACAAGTGGCAGTACAGGTCTGCCAAAGGTTTGTTTCTTATTCAAGTTTTGTAACAGGTGTCCCTTTCTGTGTGTACAGACCCTTATTCATGTTCTTGATTGATGCATGTTTGCATAGTGCTTTGTTCAGATTCATACTCTTTACAGTCCCAACAATTGTAGTTCAGAAACATGAGTACACTTTGTTATTGGTATGACTTTACTGTCATCAATGACTTTGGGTTATAAAATATCCACAGGAACCATATTAAGATAGTGAATAAATATAAGGAAAATCATCCGTTCCGTGGTTTCCTCTGATTTGACAGGATGTTATGATTACTCATGGGAATATGGTAGCCACAACAACAGCTGTTATGACAGTGATTCCAAATTTAGGAAGTAAGGATGTGTACATGGCATACTTGCCCCTTGCTCATGTTTTTGAGATGGCAGCAGAGGTAATTTCCTCTTAGTCTTCTTCCAACTGTAAAAGTAGTTGATGATATTATCTCTTAAGACTCTAACTTGCTATGGTTGTCCAGTCTGTTATGCTAACTGCAGGTTGTGCCATCGGTTACAGCTCTATTCTGACTTTGACCGACTCATCCAGTAAAATCAAGAAAGGAACCAGGGGAGATGCCAATGTGTTGAAGCCCACCCTTTTGGCAGCTGTACCTGATATTATTGATCGTATTCGTGATGGAGTTGTAAAGAAGGTGTGAATCAAACTACCAAATTAACTTTTTATATATATAGTAAATTGGAAAGAAACAGGTATGCTTGGTAGCCAACTCTAAAAGTGATATAGTACTTCACCAATTCGTTAACTACTAAACTCAATCTCAGCTCATGAATGGTTTATGGTCTGATGCCTTAGCTACTCTAGTTTATCCTTTTACATCAGCAAAGAAGAAGAGCACAGACATCTATTGTAGGCTGCGTATTGATTTTGGTAGCCAACCATATGAATAGATGGTTTAACAACAAATGAAATTTGACAACAAACACATGAGAACTGAGGCTAAATTAACGGATGTATCATGTATTAGGTTTGACAATATCTTGGATTTCATTGTCGTTTTGATATGACTTTAGGACAATTTTGGTTGTTTTTGTAAGAGATCTGAACAAGGTAGAGGGAATAACATACAGCTTTATCCCACTTGATAAGCCCTGCTACATGGATCATATGATGCTATTGACTCTATAGAACAAAGTTCTCAATACATTAATTTATAGTGAACAATTTTATAATGGTTTCTCCTAAACATTGACTCTTTTAGTTCAATAATGTTATAGGATGAAAGGGTTATTTCTTGAAAGAATTAAAGGGAGACAATTTAGCTAGTGGGGGATTACTTGGATGAATACTTTTTTCTTTACAAATTGTAAAAACAAACTGTTTTTCTATCACTTTCCCTTGCTGTTGAATGTTTTATACTGGCAACTAAATAGTTATTCTCTTCCGTGCTCTTCCCTATAATTTACTTAGGTTGAGGATAGAGGGGGGCTTGTGAAGAATCTTTTTCATTTTGCATATCAGCGCCGAGTGACAGCTGTAAAAGGAAGCTGGCTTGGAGCTTGGGGATTGGAGAAGTTGGTATGGGAAACCATTGTCTTTAAGAAAATCCGTGCTGCACTTGGAGGACAACTCCGTTACATGCTTTGTGGGGGAGCCCCTTTATCTAAAGACTCACAAAACTTTATCAATATCTGCATGGGGTAATAATTACTGTCCTATCTTTATACTGCATATTATTAGAACTAACTTTTCATGGATTTAGGTGGTGGGGAAAGCTATCTTCTTTGCATTGGTTGATTTTAATGTGATTTTCTATCTGATAGTAAGTGTAAGATACAAAAACAATAGCAAAAGCCCTATCTAACTGATAAGATAGGCTATATAGATTGCGGAGCATTATTGAGCTTGGTTCAAGACTCAACACTTAGGAATATTTTTTATCTAAGAATAGATATAAGTTTTCTGGCGTAATGTAACATTCAAAAACAATTAATAAAATCATACTTTTCTCAGAAATTTTGTTCTCCTTTTCTCTATTAAATTCTAACGACATTCTGTCCTTTCATATTTTCTTGTCAACAGGGCTACTATTGGGCAAGCATATGGCCTGACTGAAACATTTGCAGGAGCTACATTCTCAGAATGGTACGACCACAAGGTGGGGCGTGTTGGACCACCTCTTCCTTGTTCCTACATTAAGGTACGCTGATATTCCATCAACGAAGAATCAGCGTGGTGTTTTTTCTAAACCCTGCATAATCACAGAAATTGCATTGATTTATTTAACAGTCGTTAATTATTACAATCTCATATTTGTGCATAATTAAACTTTGCGCACAATGTAAGTTGCAGTTAGTAAGTATCACTTATGAGGCTTAAAACGGGAGAAACTTGACTTCTTTAATGTTGTTGTATAGCTTGTTTCTTGGGAAGAGGGAGGGTATTTGACATCAGACAAACCAATGCCGCGTGGAGAGATTGTAGTTGGGGGATTCAGTGTAACCGCTGGTTATTTTAAGAATCAAGAAAAAACTGATGAAGTGTTCAAGGTAATTTTCAAACATTCAGTTATAATTATTTCCTTTTTAATTTTCATTCAAATGTTCCAAAACCTACCTTTTCTGATGTATGCCACATGGATAATTTTTTTAACTTAGCACAGGTTGATGAGCATGGTATGCGTTGGTTTTATACTGGTGATATTGGACAATGCCATCCTGATGGGTGTCTTGAGATCATAGATAGGAAGAAGGATATTGTCAAACTTCAGCATGGAGAATATGTCTCTCTTGGAAAGGTTACTCAAGTTATTCCATGCCGTTCACAAAATTCTAAGTAAATTTTTCAACTTGTACATTAACTGCTCTTTCATTATTTTTCTTAATTGCAGGTTGAGGCAGCACTATCATCATGTGATTATGTGGATAATATAATGGTTTATGCAGACCCCTTTTACAGCTACTGTGTGGCTCTAGTTGTTGCTTGTAATCATTCCCTGGAGAAGTGGGCCCAACAAGCTGGTATTGAGTACAAAGATTTTCCTGATATGTGTAACAAACATGAAACTGTCACCGAGGTCCTACAATCTATTTCTAAGGTTAGCTAATTGTGCATGTTTCCTTGCTTGCTAGCGCATAACCAAGATATAACTGATAGATTGCAATTACCAGAATGAAAATTGGAGATTTTATCATAGTATATACTTCCACGGGTTGCAGTGTTAAGATAGTAAATCATTCATCGACCTCCACCTGAAAACAAAAGATATGCATAAAGTTGGTCTTTGACATGGTATGAAAGCCTCAATTAAATGGTCTGGAGGTTGATCCTTGTTTCCTATAGTATCTATATCGCCTCACATTTATGTTAGGAAATTCCCCTTGGGGTTTCTGTTCTTTTACCTTGATACAGAAAGATTAATAAGAAAATTGCATATTAATAAGGAAGCTGCATCACAGCCAATCAATTTAACTCTGATTGATAATCAAAATTAATTTTTATTATTCCATTAGCATTTTTATTTATGGCATTGTATTTCTATATTTCTATAAATAAGCTAACTCTAAATAGAGTGCAGGCACGTCAATTTTGAATAATGATATTGTAATTCTTCCTCAATTCAATACATCCTACGGATTCTATTCATTCATAGGAATTCCTATAGTTTTGTAGTTCTTCGAATAGTTTTATTCCTAGTTCTACCTACATCATACCTATTGCTAAAATTTGATAATATTTCTTCAGTCGGATGAAGCTTTCATATGTGGAGCTTTTTTTCTGAAGGCTTTTTCCTCATTAGGCACTGCATCTACTTCTTTGTCACCTGTTGGTCATTTAATGAACATAGGTTGCCTCTGACAACGTCTGAAAAGACAAAGTTTACGCTTTGTTCTGTGTTTTTCTTTCACCAACACACTACCTGTTGAGAGAAAATAATTTTTTCTAATGATTATCTTTTTTCTGAAAAAGTATGATGAGGGTGTGGCCTTATGTGCCTATATAAACAACTCTTGGTGTTCATTTTTTTGTGAGTTCATTTTTGTGATTCTAGAGTATTATCTTCCAATAATACATGAAATCTGTCTGTGAGAGAAAAATAAGAGTTGAGAGAAGACAAAGAGTTAGAAAGAAAAAGCACACACAAAAAAAAAAAACTCCAAAACAAAATGATCTCCAAGTTCATTATTCTTAAAAAGTGAACTTTAAACATAATTCGACCGTAATATCTCTAATTGATATGAGATCTCCAACACTCCCATTCTAAGGACTAGACATTTCGAGCATGATAGATATTTGTGATAATGGTCCAATAGGGCCAACAAACTTCACTAGGATAGGCTTGATACTATCTTAAGAAGTGGACTTTAAGTTTGTTGGTGTAGGGTGACTCTAGAAAGGGGGATGAATAGAGTATGTAGACAATTTAAATATTTATGCGTAGATATAAATTAATAAAATATAGATATAAAGGATAGAAAAGCACACAAATTTTATACTGGTTGACTCGCAACACAAGGGCTATGTCCAATCTCTTAAACAAATCACTTAAGTTATTGCATTGATCAAAACCCTTGATTAGAACAAGTATCACTCTCTCCAAGTTATGATGAGTATCAACCTTTCTAGGTACACAAGTATCAGCCTCTTTAAGTTACAATGAGTTCCAACCTCTCCAGATTACAACTAGTTTCAACCTCTTCAAGTATTACCTTCTTAATTTCGCCTTGAGATTAAGAATTCTCAATCAAAATAACAAGAAAAACTCTCAAAATAAGAGAGTACAGTCAAAGCGCACAGGATAAAATTTCACTTTTTGAAGAATATTGTAATGTTTAAGCTCTCAACCCAATTCTCACAATTCACTATTTCATAGATATGACTCTCATAGGTTTATCAGTTGTGTATGTTGTTCACACTCTTTCTTCATTCAACTTTGCATCCTTTATATAGATGTTGAAGTGATAGTCGTTAAGGATTTGAATTTGAATAGCTTCATCAGTCTTCTCCTTGATTGTTCTTTATATGGAATGACTTGGTATATTATTCAATGTAATTCTTCAAGTCTTCAAATATCTTTGGATGAAATTCTTTTATTGTTTTCTTCTCCTTTTTCCTTCAGCACCAGCTTGATTTGGAGTCTTTTTAATTTGATCTTTTCTAACGTTCAATATCTGCATACTTATGGAAACTTTGTGTAGCATAATTATGGAATATCTCATTAGGATTATAATAACTACTAATTGCAATTAAGATCAATTCAATCATAAGTCTCAAAATGTTTATATATATATATATATATAATGAAAGTTTGATTTAAAAATATTCTATCTTCAAAATATAATTATCAAGAGATAATTTTTAAACGTTGTAGTTCTTTTAAATAATTTGATTTTTCAGTAATCAAATAAAATATTTCTTTCAATTTAAACTAAATATTCAACTAATAATTATACGAAAGAAATAACTTAGGCATAATGATCAAATTGTATTAGGTGCATCTAATGAGGGTAAGTCGTCAGGTTACTTGTGTGATGACTTCACTCGTCTGGTCTGGTCAACGTGACTTGTATCATCAACTTTGACTTGTCCAGTGAAGTTCACTTTGTTTTGACTTGTCTGGTCAAGTCCTTTGACTTGAGACGTCAACTCTTTTCTTCTAGACTTGTGTCATTCAATCTTTATATTTCATCTTATCTCTGCTGATTATGCTTTTGAGAAAACTTGCTTGATACTCGTGAATACACATTGGACAATCAAATGTATAATTACGGTTTATATATGGTGTATCATTAGACAATGTCTAACCAATGTTTCGTCTAATATTTGACATAGTCTAGGGATGCCTTGATCTCAACTAACCAGTGTCTTTTCTGGTTTGATGATGTTTTGTTATCATCAAAACACTTTACGCAAAAAGGGTTTGTTTGGTTTCAACAAAGTCTTCTATAAAACCGATTTATTAGTAAGATTTGTATCCGTTTATATACAATATAATTTAATCATATTTCTAATCGATGTGATATCTCCAAAAATTACTTTCTCTCCAGTTTAGAAGAAAACAATTACTCTGCTATTCTGTCTCATTAAATACATCCGAAATATATATTGATTGGATAATTCTGGAAACAAACACAACCTATTCTAGCAAACAAAACCCAGAGATTGCGGGATTAATATGCTAGTAATAAAACCAAGATATAGCCAATATGGAGACTCCCCTTAAAACCAATAGGAATAAAATCTAAAACATCTTGACACTCTCCCTCAAGCTGGTGAATAAGTGCTTCCCATTATGAGCTTAGATATAATTATCTCAAAGTTAATCTTGTTCAACCCCTTGGCGAGTATGTTTGCAAGTTGTCCTTGAGTATACACATGGAATGCAAATCATGCTACTATCAAACTTTTCTTTGATAAAATGTTTGCCCACTTCAATATGTTTAGCTCTATCATGTTATACCGAGTTGTGAGCTATATGCTAATTGCAATTTTTTTGTCACGATGTTGATTGTTTCTATCACAAACCTATGACCAAACAATTAATGTTTGAATTTTGCTACTGCTTTTGTTATTGTGTAAAATTCCCAAAAGTATGCAGATTGTTTTTGTAATATGGAATTTAACTTTTTGGAGAAAAAGACAATGTGATGATGACTTTGACTTAGAACAACTCCTATTTCAATTCTCAAGGCATCAATTTCAAGTATGAAAGGGTTGGAAAAATTTGGTAGTGTAAGGGATGGAGCTTAAACCATTACTATTCTTAAAGGCTGGAAAGTTTAGCCAGTGATAACATCTCGATAAAATTTGTGTTTCTTCATCTTGTAAACCCATATAGTTACCATTTTTTGTTGGATTTAATGTCTCCTAGAACATAGTTTGCAAGCTAAAAAAGACAGTATACAGGTTGAAATAGTCACCTGGAACATGGTTTGGTAGATTTACCAAAGTCATGATGAGCCTTAAATACAAACAGAGTCAAGGGGACCACACTTTATTTATCAAACATTCTAATTCAGGAGGAGTAAAGTATTGTTGGTCTATAAGGATGATATCGTTGTTATTGGAAATGACAAAAAGAAAAAAATAACAAAGGTTGAGTCAATGCCTTGTCAAAGAATTTGAAATCAAGACTTTACGAAAACTAAAACTTTTTCTGGGGATTGAAGTAGCTCATTCCAAGAAAGGGATTTTCATATCTCAACAAAAATATATTAATGACTTGCTACAAGAAACATGTAAAATAACATGCAAACCAACAAGCACTCATGTTGATCGAAATACAACGTTGAGAAGTGCAGAGGATGATGTTGTTATAGATATAGAAATGTGCCGTAGACTTGTGGGAAGACTTATTTCTCTATCTCACACTAGGCTAGATATTGCTTTGTTGTGAGCCTCGTCAATCAATTTATGCACCAACCAAAGGGAGCACGTTTATAAGGTTCTCTCATAATTGTCCAGTATTTGAAAGGGACACCAAAAAGAGAAATTTTGTTCAAAAGAAACAAGAATGATAGGCTTGAGGCATATATTGGTGCTTATTATGAAGGTTCAGTTGTGGATAGAGGCCAAGTACCGGATATTCCACCTTCCTAGATTGAAACATAGTAACTTGGATTAGTAAATAACAAAGTGTGGTAGCTACGTCTAGTGTTGAAGCAAATTTGAGCAATGACTCGATGAATATGTGAACTGTTATGACAGTTGGAAGTAGGATGAACCTATGAGGTTATATTATGAAAATAAATCAACAATCAACATAGCTCACAACCCAGCACATGATAGAACTAAACATATCGAAAAGGATAGACATTTTATCCAAGAAAAACTTGACAATGACATGATTTGCACTCCATGTGTGTCTACAAAAGGATAACTTGTAGACATACTCAATAATGGATTGAACAACAATAGCTTTGAGAGAATTATATCCAAACTAGGAACGGATAACACAAACTTGAGAGTGAGTGTCAAAATATATTTTAGGAAGTTTTAGATATTATTCCTATTAGTTTTAATTATGTATATTTGTTATATACGGTTTTTATTACTAGGAAGTTTTAGATATTATTCCTAGTAGTTCTAATATATTTGTTATATCTGGTTTTTATTACTAGCATAATAATCCTGCAATCTCAATGATTTGTTCCCAGAATAGGCTATTCCTTTTTCCAAAATTATCTAACAAATATATATATATATATTTATATATATATATATATTTATATATA
>Ga0099822_1005485_pt1 | contig 16567 bp, 12 predicted proteins | sample CowpeawhiteBW_FD_76839 | JGI IMG/M metagenome (GOLD analysis project Ga0099822, IMG submission 76839) | Root nodule microbial communities of legume samples collected from California USA - Cow pea white BW | ecosystem: Host-associated > Plants > Roots > Nodule | place: USA: California | collected...
AAATATATATATATATATATATATATATATATATATATATATATATATATATATATATATATATATATATATATCACCAAGACCATCCCAAGAGATATGAGACCCTAAAAAAAACATATATATCACTCGAACCAGCCACACTTTAAGGGTCTGTTCTCATGCGAAGAAAGATTGTAGAAGCAGAATAGAGAGCGATGAATAAGGGGAGAAACACTCGTTCGCTTTAGGGGAAAGACAACAATGGAAAAGCGAATAACTGCAGGATTAGTAAATAAATGGATTTCTCTTTTTTTTGAAGAGATTTGAAGGATAAATGTGACAAATTACTACAGTATCCTTATGAAAAAAATCACATAATCACATAATTGAGGGTTGGGGGAGGCCCATGGAGAGGGTGGGGAAGCGGGTGGAAGAGGCGATGAGGAAGGCGAGGCCTTCGCCGAAGGGACAAGAGGGAGAGGAGAGGATGGAGAAGGAGAAGCAAGAAGAAAAAGAAGCGATGAAGTTGGTTTAGAGGTCAAAAAACATAAAGTCAAAAGAGTAATTATTGGGATACAGAAGAAGGTTTGGGGGTGAACCCCAAATTCAACCCAGTCGCAATCAACCCCACCAATGTATACCTCCACGTGAATGATGATGTTATAAAGAAAAAAACAGAGCCCTGGGCACATGAAGCATCCCTATCATGGGTCTTGGTCTTGCTATTTGTGTTTTACATTTTATATTTTGTATACATATTTTAATTTTTGTTTTGATTTCAAGAAAAAGAAAATCCTTAAATTTCCATTCGTGTTCCCTATTTTTTTAATAGGTATGTAAAGGATAAAATAATATATAAAAAATGCCAAATATCTTTTCTAGAATTATCCACGCTTCTATCAAATTGAATCACTAATGAGCTAATATGTTAGGTAAGTCTCTCGGTAAATGCTAACATGAAATAACTTTTAAAAAATATAAAAGCGAAAGATAAATAACAATTTCTTCCTTCATTTTCATAATTTTATAATACAATCCAATAAAAAATTTTATTTTAAATTAGATAATCTATAATATAAATTTGATATTGTAGAATATATTTTTTATTTAATATTTTATAATATATTATCTAAAGAACAATTTTTTTTATTTTGAAATATGTAATGCAAAATATAAGAAGTATATTATAAATTACATAATCTAATATATATTTGTATTTTGTCTGAAATCTATTTTGTATTTTGTATTTCAGAACGTACAGTATAAAATATAAAAAAAATGTATTTCAACTGAAATATAAAAAATATATGGAGGAAAGTATATGTTCAAATTATGAAATTACAGGAAGAAAAAGATAAAAGAAATAAGAAATGGGCCTAGGTCCATTATTTGGTTTTTGGGCCTTTTTATATCTGGCCCCTAACTATTTCTTCATCCACCCACCCCCTTAAATTTTATTTCACTCCATAGAAAAACTTAGTATATTTTGTCCTTAAATTTTGTATTTTAAAACTAAAAAACTACTTTCAGATTATATTTTTTTTTCAGATTACATAATTTGAAACTCATTTAATTTTTTGATTTCTGAATTGTACAATTCAATAATTATTTTTAATTTTGAAATTGTACAATTTAAAAGTTTTTTTATAAGAATTTTTTTCTTTCAAATCAAATAATAAAAAAAATTATTGATAAATAAGACAGAATTAGCACAATTACTTACATATTTTACAAATTTTAATATAAGATTAATACAACCAAATTCTTGTGTGGACTCTGTCGAATCTTTCGATACATCTTGTAAATTATATCTAAGTTGTGCATTGATGTGTTTATTGCTTTTTGTAGTTTACATCTCTCTTGTATGCATATATTAACTTTATTTTATCTTTTCAAATTTAGATTATTTTTCTCTCTTAAATTGTGATCATATTTTAAATATGTTATTCTCCAAGTTATTATTAATTTTTTATTATTATTTAGTAATAAAATATTTAGCTTTCGTAATTTATGAAATCAATGTAAAATATATTTTTAACACATAATATATTGAGTGTTTCTCATATGAGGGAATGATATTTTCCATTCACCCTAATAAAATACACTTGAGTATATATTTTAGAGAATATGTTTTTGTCCCTTAACTTTTAGTAAATTTTAGAATTAGTTTATTTCGAAATTTTTGACCAATTTAGTCTTTTATCTTTCAACCTTAACTTTTAGTAAATTTTAGAATTAGTTTATTTCGAAATTTTTGACCAATTTAGTCTTTTATCTTTCAAAATACGTGAATTTAGTTCTTTTAATGTATTTGATGTTTTGTACGCATGTTAGGATTGTATTTGAGTTGTTTATATTATTTGATACATTTTTGTTTTAATGTTAAGTTAAATATTATTATGAAATGCACTTGAAATGTCAAATAAATTTAACAAAATTTGATTAAAACAACTAAATTCATGTATTTTAAAAAATGAAGGATTAAATTGATCTAAAATTTCGAAATTAACTAATTTCAAAATTCACTAAAAGTTAAAATACCAAAAACATATTTAATCCTATATTTTATAATTTTATTTATAGACTAAACATAACTTTTACAGTAGACATATTTAATCTTTAATGTTTAAGTTGTCAGTTAATTTTGTTTTATAAACATTTGGATCAGAAAGCAACCCTACTCGGAGAGATTCTTATCTCATGTTGGGAGAATCTGTTGCAAAGCAAAATGTCACCAAACCTTCTTTGTCATTTTTACAATTGGCTCTGCCAAATTGTACAACATAAATGATGATCCTAAGATTCAAAACATAACTTATTTGTTTGCTTTTCACTCCTCTGTTGTTGTCGCACGTGCTCAATCAATCACGTTTTCTGTTTGACCAACGTTATTCCTTTGCAAAAGCACAGCGTGAAAACAAATATAGTAATAAAGGTTTTTTTTCTAGACAAAAAAAATTCCTAAATTGACACTTTTTATAAATAAATTTAGAAAAATTATTTTGCAATAAAAAAATCGACTATCAAAGAAAAAGGCAACTTTATTTAATTTAATATTTACATATTTAATTTAATACAATTAAGTTCTCAACCCGACTAAACAAACAAGTTGTTACGAAAAACGATAAAATAAAATTATTGAACATTATATACACTTTATTTATAATAATATCATCAATGTAATCTTTTTTTTTTTCTTTAGAGAAACTTTTTGCATAACTACTTATCCAAGAAAAATAAAATAATAAATTTCTCTATAAACTAAAACTAATATTTATAGAAATTCTTCTATATATTTCTATAACTTTTTATTTTCAAATTGAAAAAAGAAAAGCAGATTTGTTAAAACAAGTCCAAATTCTCAGCATGTTTGTAAGTAAATTCCGATCAATTATTGAACAGTGATTTAGATTTTATAAAGTCTGTGATCTAATGCTTCACTAAACTTTAGGATGCAAAAAAAAATATTGGCAATGTGTGGCGTTAGTCTCACCTACTCCTGCACGCTTGCAGATATACACGGGCGTACAAAAGAAGTGGACATTTCTCACCGACACCGTATGGGCGCACTTTAGCACACACCACTCTCTGCTCACAGTATAAAATCCCCAACAAATATACTACTGTCTCACTTCGTGAACCCTCTTTCCACCCAAACACACTCTACTCCTTCTTCTGCAATAATGGCGGCTGCTGCTGCGACGTCGTGTTCTTCTGCAATCTCTGCTGCCTCTGAAACCCTAGCCAAACCTTCTTCCAGAAGCTTCTCCGCTACCAGCCTCGCTCTACAATCCTCTTCTTCCAAACTCAACTTTAAATCCCTAAAGCTGAACCGATGCGGCGCTCTCGGTGCTCGTATGGTGGCGGCGCCGGTGAAAGCCCCGGTGCAGCTCGATTTCGACACGAAAGTTTTCAAGAAGGAGAAGATTAACCTCGCAGGACACGACGAGGTTGTTCTCGGACGCTTTCTTCCACTTCCAGATTCGTGGATTTTAAATTTCTTTTGTTTATTGTTTATTTTTATTCATTTCAGTACATCGTGAGAGGAGGCAGGGATTTGTTCCACTTTTTGCCCGACGCTTTCAAGGGGATCAAGCAGATTGGTGTCATCGGTTGGGGATCTCAGGTGACTTTCGAAGATTCGTATTTAAGTAAAGGCTAACATGTGTTATATGTGATATCATTTATAAGCTTTAAATATCCGATCCATTTTATTGGAGAATCTCGATTGCCAGTGGCCAAAAACTTTTCGGCACCCTAGGCTTTGGAATCCCGTGGCAAGCACAAAATTAGTTAATTTTATTTATATTTGAGTTCGGAGAGTCTGTATTTAAGATTTTGTTTAAGCTTAAAGGGTTATGGCTTAATATTTTTGTTCTGATGATGTTGTACTTCCTAGCTTTGATATGATTGCTAACGAGGCGCTGTGTTTCCAGGGGCCTGCCCAGGCTCAGAATCTAAGGGACTCGCTTGCTGAAGCAAAGTCCGATATTGTGGTTAAGGTGTGTGATTCTTGTTTTAATTTGTTATTTAGTTCAGTTTTGTCTATAATATATTAATGTATGCAGAAATTGTTGATTAATGGCTGGCTGGCTGGCTGATTACATGCATTGTTTGTCGTTTCAATGATTTAAAAATGCAGATTGGACTCAGGAAAGGTTCTCGCTCCTTTGCTGAAGCTCGGGCAGCCGGGTTTACTGAGGAGAATGGGACTCTTGGTGACATATGGGAAACTGTCTCGGGCAGTGATCTTGTGATGTTGTTAATTTCTGATTCCGCACAGGTTAATTAGTTTAACTCAATGCTCCATATATGCATTCTGATTCTTCTGTTGCTGTTTTTTGTTTTGTTTCTGAAACTGTCTGGTTATTAGTGTACGATGTTATTCTGCATTGCATGAGAATAACAATAAGTTTTTTCGAGTATCAGTGAGAATTCTTTTTATAAAAATTGCTGGGTTAATTTCAACGTGAGTAATCAGATTGAGACTTGTCTTTTGGAACTGTAAGTGCTTAGATATTATCATCTACTTGGCCAAAACTGTACCGGTAATGCAGCTTACTATTACCAATCCACCATGATTTTCACACCCCCAATGGCATTATATATTCTTTTACTTGTTGATCACCATCAGTTTACAGTTTGCTCCTACCTGCTTCCATCACCACCAGTTTACAGTTTGATATTGCCAGCTTGCATCACTGTCACAATTCTTAATTTGCTCCATTTATTCTTTTAAATAAAAAAATTGTTTTGTAGTTCTTTTAACATTTTCTTAAAATATTATTCCAACATATTTGTAACAGGGCAAGATAAGATTTTTCCCAAATCTCAAATGTTTTCTAAGAATGTGATACGATATGTTTTCTGAAGTTATATAAGGTTACATACCTGTTGGTATCGTGGTGCCTTAGTTTTTGCTATAGTAATGAAAAATGTACTTTCGAATATCTGTTTGTCAATATTAGTAGACAAAGTATGTCTTGCTGTAGTAATTTTGGGGTTTTCTGATATTGCTGCTTTCAATACAGAAACTTAAATATTTTTATTTATCTTGCAGGCTGATAATTATGAAAAAATATTTTCTCATATGAAACCAAATAGCATACTTGGGCTTTCCCATGGTTTTCTTCTTGGGCATTTGCAGTCAATTGGACTTGACTTTCCAAAGAACATTAGTGTAATTGCTGTGTGCCCAAAGGGGATGGGTCCATCTGTAAGGAGGCTCTATGTGCAAGGCAAAGAAATAAATGGTGCTGGAATTAATGCAAGTTTTGCCGTCCACCAGGTTATTTTTGCTCTGCCTCAGTTTGTCCCTTCACTTTCTGCGGGTCTTCTCATGTGTTGATTGAATAGTTTATTTTATTTGAGTAACTATTTGTGCATGCAGGATGTGGATGGCAGGGCTACTGATGTTGCTTTGGGATGGTCTGTTGCCCTTGGTTCTCCATTCACTTTCGCCACTACATTAGAGCAAGAGTACAAGAGTGATATCTTTGGGGAGAGAGGTGAGAGCATTGCAACGTTTTTGTTGTTTTTTCCTTGATGGCCTAAGTTCTAACTACAGCCATGGATGTTTGTAGGCATTTTACTTGGCGCTGTTCATGGAGTTGTGGAATCCTTGTTTAGGAGATACACTGATAATGGAATGGACGAAGATCTGGCGTATAAGAATACTGTTGAGTCTATAACTGGAATTATATCTAAAACCATCTCAACCAAGGTTGTATTTTCACGCTAGTCTTAATTTTTGTCTGTTGGGCACCAACACCCTTTCCCTATAGAATGTGCTGGATTGGGATTTGTTTGAGTTCTGACTAGCCTTTTTCACGTATTGGTTTTGGACAGGGCATGCTTGCTGTATACAATGCTTTATCTGAAGATGAAAAAAGGGAATTTGAGAAAGCTTACAGTGCTTCTTATTATCCTTGCATGGACATTCTGTACGAGTGCTACGAGGATGTAGCCAGTGGTAGTGAGATTCGCAGTGTTGTTCTGGCTGGACGCCGCTTCTATGTAAGGGCATATTCATTTTCCCTTTAGAGTAGTCAGCCTTTGCACCACCTACTTTAAACAATACATGTTTTTTTACAGGAGAAAGAAGGTCTACCTGCTTTCCCCATGGGTAACATTGATCAAACCCGCATGTGGAAGGTTGGTGAGCGTGTCCGTTCTACAAGACCAGCAGGTGATCAAGGCCCATTATATGCTTTTACTGCTGGTGTCTTTGTGGCATTGATGATGGCCCAGGTACTGTTGCAATTTTGCTTGCTATTATTTTCGGAATGGATCCACATAGTTTCCTGCATGTATATTTATCTCCGTTTGCTTTCAAATTTGTGTTGTGACTGATAAAGTTAACTATCAGTGACAAAGGGATTTTTTTTAATCTGTGATTACTAAATTTCTAGATTGAGATCCTGAGGAAGAAAGGGCATTCCTACTCCGAAATCATTAACGAGAGTGTGATCGAGGCTGTTGATTCTTTGAATCCATTCATGCATGCTCGCGGTGTTTCTTTCATGGTTGATAACTGTTCAACCACGGCTAGATTGGGTTCGAGGAAATGGGCTCCACGATTTGATTACATTCTTACCCAGCAAGCCTTGGTGGCGGCGGACAATGGAAGCCCTGTTAACCAGGACTTACTCAGCAACTTTCTTTCGGACCCAGTGCATGGAGCCATTGAAGTCTGCGCCAAACTGAGACCCACAGTTGACATTTCTGTGCCAGCAGATGCAGACTTCGTTCGTCCAGAGTTGCGCCACTCCAATTAGACCAATTTATGGCTTTCACCTCGAATCATTTTCCGATGTGCTCAGAACTGCAGTTTCTTGTTAGTTTGGGGTTTCTAGTTTTGTTTTTATGAATGAATGCTAGTATGTAAGTTGTATTATCATTTTGTAGTTTGTACCTCCTGTGTTTCTGCTGCCGAGGAAGGAACTTTAACATAAGTAATCTACGTCCACAAATGTTGACCCATGTCATTTCAACTTTTCATGCATATCCTTGCAAACCTTTCAATAATTTCACCACCGAAAGCAATTCGAACCATTTTTAGTGCTCCTGGTCAATGCTTGTCGACCACTAAGCTTTGTCTGAAAGCTTATGCCAAATCGTTAAATAACCTAAAAACAATGTAAGTATGAACTGTTGTAGTTTTCTTGATATACCAGTTTCCGTTTAAATGTATATATATTTTTTAATTTTCCAGAAGCCCAACCTAGGGCTTTACTATGTGTCTAAATTTAAAATCATTTTTCTTGCAATTATTCTAGTAACCTATCATCTGGTTTTTTATTTTCCAAAAACGATAATTCTAAGCAAGATTTTGGTTTGTTTTTGAGAAGCTTATATCCAACAATAAGGTGGGATTTTTGCAACAAAATTCTTCTAAAAAAGAACGAAAAATCTAAAATTAACTTTTTTTATAACACTAAAATTTAGCTTATATAAGTTAATTTGTAAAGTTTTTTATGTGGGGAATTAATTTTATTTTTCTCTTTCAGAAAACCTTTTGAAGAAGCTGCTCTAAAGAAGAATTTGTAGGCATGACGACACTTTAGTATGGCCTCAGTTCGCTTATATTGTGAATATAATATGCTAGTTTTTGTTATGCACATAATTTACAAGATATAAGTTCAAAATTTTAAAAATTGTGTTGCGCATTAAAATGATAGAGAACTAAATGAAGAAAAAAAAGAGAAAGAAATTAAGCGATGGGTAACTTTTAAGCCCTAGTTTAAGAGGTGAGGACTAAAATAAGAAGAAGAAAAAAACCTTTGAGCCCTGGTGGAGGAATTAAGCTTGATCAGGTATTATAAAAATAAGAAAACTATCTAAACTTCTCTTGTACATGAAAAGCACGTTTTGCAAGAGTGAGATTAAGCTTGGTTGAATTTTTATGCATAGACAAGTAAATTAACCATACATTATTTCTTACGTAAAAATTTTAAACTTCATTAGGCAAATTAACAATTTTTGTTATAAAATCCAGTTAAAAAATAATTTTAAACCAACAATCTGAAGTTTTTTATAAATAAAAATTGAAGTGAGGGTCAACAAATTAGTCCAAGGGCCTCGGAACGCATGTAGGAAAATTTGTTAACTGGAGTATAGCTATCTCACTATTATGGATTGGTTATGGCTTCCTGCACCCCATAATTACTAATTGCACCATGAATGCTTTTGGGCTCTCTTTTCTTGTAGGTTAAAACGTTGAAAGTTAGTGATACTGAGCAGCAATTAGGTCTTACTTCACACAATTTATGAATTAGTTTATAGTGGGAAAATGAATCTTCATTCCCACACTTTTATCAATCACATCCTTTTTGTTTTTTATACAATCCATTATATATGTCCCAAATTTGTAATAAAAAGTGATCTAGAATAACATCTACTATATTTTTGAGTGATGATGATGGCTAAGAATCACTTAAAATATTTTAAATTGATAACTGAGTTATAAACTAAAATTAAATTCTAGAATGTATGATATGAAGAACAATATATATAGTACTATATATTTGAATCCATATTGTCAAACCCAAAAACATGCTCGAACATCATAACCAACATTCAAAAGTTAAAGAAAAGTATTAAAAGTATACCAAAAAGCGATAGACAAGAGAATATTAATTAACAAGTCTCAAACCTCAAACTATAAATCTCATATACAATGTTTTAAATTAAACTTATGAGATAAATATTAATAATCTATCTTTAATTTACAAATCATTTGTACTAAAAAACTATATGATACAAAGAAAAATACTAAAAACTCTTGTAAAATAAATGATATTAAATATTTTGATTAAACAATTATATAAAACTGAGCAACCATATTTGAATCCCTCAATGGAAACTATATATAGTATACTCTTGGGTTTCGAGCACAAATATAAAAGTATGGTTGAATTGAAAAACTGAAATTTCAGCAATTTATGTTTTACAAAGTTCTTTGTTCTACTTTAGTGTATTATTTTTTTCGAGGAAAAAATTTATTTAAAACGGTTTTCCAGGAAGAAATTGTATCTACAATTTTGATTCTCGTCAACGCCCTTGGTATCAGAAATTCTCAGCAATAAATATTCTTTTATTTTGTATATAAAATATAAAATAATTATATATATTTGAAGATGTTAATGTATTCAAATTTCAACGCACAAACCAAAGAAAATCTGATATTAAATTAGCAAATCCAGCTGTATTTGCTTAGTGTGCGAAATGATGAAAATAATTAAGCAGCTAGTAATTAGTTGGAGTGCATATTAGTTTATATTTACTTTCCAAGCTTTATTTATTTGACAATGGAGATGAAAATGACATGCATGCACGACCATAACAATCCAAATTTCAAAAGTTCGAGAATAGTGAAGCCAAACTTGTTCATAAAAATAATGTTACAGAATATCAGTGACTATATGATTTTTTCTTTTCTGTGGAATATTCATTTTGAATGTTTGAATCTGCAATTGCCATGATTAATAAAAGCTGGCTTGCTGCTCCCCTTTCCTCGGTTAACCAAATATATATTATTGCTACAAAGCTAGATTCTTAGTCTACCACTATCTATTAATTTGTAATAGTTAAGACCTACATTTAGGTTCTTAGGCTCGTTTGAGGTAGAGTGGTTTAATGACGATGGATTGTTAAGTTTTTTATTTGTTCGTTCGTCAAGTTTTGAGAGGAAGATAAAGCAATGATATGCGAGATGTACCAGGATAGTAATCTCGCCACTGATGTGCAGATTTGAATAAATTGACGGGGTTAATAACAATTTTATCGTCTTCTCTCTCTCACATGTATTGCAAAGTTAGAACCCATATCCACTCATGGTGTGCGAGCTTAACATGGAGAAGTGAGTGTACAATAGATCCGATCACACTCCAATGGAAGGGATCCATGTGAAGAGAGGAAAAGAGAGATCCGATCCTAGCTCTAATGGATCGGATCTGTGCCAGTGAGGGATTCAATCCCAATTGAATGGATTGGATATGAGCTTTTTGAGGGATTCAATCCCTTTGTCATGGAGCAAATATATTTGCTTGGTTAACGTACATATATGTATATTTTTTTTTTTGTAGTATTTTTTTTTTCAAATTTAGTGGTTAAAAAAATTATGAAATAAAAATTTATGCATACAAATATCAATTTATACTACTTATTAAACTAAGGGCAAAATGGTAATTTCTTTAATACTTCTATTAAAACATATTTTTTAATACATCACACCAATCAAATCGGTAATAAACTTTTACAAAAATTACTTCTAAATTTACTCACAATCACCTCTAAATCCATTAAAAAAAAACAACACAAAGTTCACTCTTAAATCAACTCAAACCCATCTATTCTCTCTCTCAAATACTCTCTCCCAAATAAACTCTTCCAAGTGAACACAGCCTTGAGTGGTTCCTTTTTTTACGAAAATGATATTTTGATACCAAATTTTTATTTACTTTTGATACTGTTCACGTGTTACTTATTTTTTTATTTAATATTTTTTTTTCTTTGAAATAGGCACACATGTGAGGAAATTTGAGAAAAAGAGGAAAATGAGTTTTGGCAGGAGAAACACTCAAATTTAAACACTTTGTTAGAGAAAAGCAGTCTCTTAAGGGATTTTGTGTCCTTGTACGAATGAGTTAACCTTTTGATAATAATAGTATCAAAGTCTTACGAAGAACCTAATGTCTTTTTTTGTTGTCAGGTGCCAACATGTGAAGGAGAGACATTTATTAAGGGATTTTGTGTCAAAATAAGAGAAAAAGAAAAATGATTTTTAAATAAAAAATAAGTGACACATGAACATGGCAAAAGTAAGTAAAAACATGGTGTCCAAATATCGTTTTCATTTTTTTTATAGTTTTTTGTATTAATTTGCCCTAGCATGTCCCTTTTAGATATAGAAAATTCTTACAATCATTTTTTTTTTGTTATATTTAGCTAATTTGTAAGTAAAGTTAAGAGGATTCATAACCTTGCAATTATTATATTGCCAAGAGTGTTAATAATAGGAAAAAATACAATAAGTGCTCTGGGAGTAATCAGATTAAATATTTTTTTAATTTTTTTAATAAAAATTATAGTTAGTCTTTTATAATTGTTTTTATCAATTTAATCTCTTATTTTTAAAAATACGTAAATTTAATTTTTTATAACTCAATTTTATTAATTTTATTTCACGTTCACATATGTTTTTCGATTGATACTAAAGTGAAAATATATCAAACGGTGTAAACAACTCAAATATTATTAGGAACGTGTTTGAAACATTAAATAAACTTTAAAAAATTTGATTAAAAAAACTAAATTCATGCATTTTTAAAATTCGAAATTAAAATAAATCAAAATTTTAAAAATATATTATTTTTAATTTTTATTTAAAATTAAGGGACCAATAATACTTGATGTAGCAAATGGTTATTAGATATTGTGAATGACATGTTGAAATTATGCCTAATGACTCATTAAAAAGATTTTTGAATCCGTATAAAGTAAATAGTTCACAAACTCTTAACTTAACTAATATTTAATCTAATATTTTATAAAAGAAAATGAAATTATTCTTAGGAAACCTAAATACATTAAATTTATATTAGTTCGTTTTTCTTAAGTTTTGTTGAATAAGATAATTCAAAGTATTTGTACTGTATGTCCCATTGGACCATCGGCAACGCAGAGTCCTCCGGTCCATCGAACAAGGTTGGGAGGGCTTGCATATGAAACAGAACCATCGATCGATCAGTAACTTAAATAAACTACATATGAACCTCGCAAAGGACCATCGGTCGATCGGTTCCACAGATGAATCATAAGGGACCATCGGTTGATCGGACCCACGGATGAATCACACGTTACCTCATAAGGGACCATCGGTCGATCGGTCCCACAGATGAATCACACGTTACCTCATAAGGGACCATCGGTTGATCGGCCCCATAGGTGATTCGCGTAGTCTCTTACATATGATCATCAATCGATCAGGCATATAGATTAAATATTCACTTAAGGTTGTTAAACTCAGAGAAGATAACCCACCTAGTCAAGCGGCCATTGGTCGATCGACCAAACAGAGAACCTGAACCAGTCAGCTGGATTAATTAACATTAAACAAGCCAGTAATCATGATTAAAGGATCATTGGGCCGTGATTAAGGAACCCTAATTATAGGCCCACACGGAAACTATAAATAGGACCCAAAGGTAGGTTGGTGAGAATCTTTAATTCGCATTTATTACAGTAGTTATACTTATACACCGATTGGTCCATCAATTGACTTAAGCATCAGAGCCTTTTAGACAGGTACCCCGATCGTCTGTTCAACCGATCGAGCCAGAAGGAAGATTTCTTGGCGAGGAAGTTACAACAGATTGTGAAGAGAGGAGACATAGAGAAAAAATGAGTAAAATTGAAGTGGTTCTTAGGTGCTTGGTACCTACACCCGAAACAATATTAAAATTTAATTTTTTATTTGAAAATAGTATAATTTAGTTACCATTTATAGAAATAACTATTTCAATATTATAGACATTAACAAAATAACCAGTACTTAAAAAATGTAACTAACATTCATTGAAAAATAATCTTATTATTTGTTGAGAAAATCCTGACAAATATCAATCGATAATTAAATATGACATAATTTAACAAATAAATAATTCTAACAATATCAATTAAAAAATAATTCTTTTAATGTCAACTAAAAAAGTTTAACTTATATAAGTTGAAAAATACTTTTCATAAACGTTCTAACTAATAGCTCAAATAATATTGTCAATGTTTGTTGAAAAAATAATTTATGTTGGTTGATAAATAATTTTGACGTACATATCTTGATTCATCCTGTGATACCTTAAAAAATCTTTAAGAGAACTGGTGGTTTATAAAAAAAAAAAAGAAGGAAAACTACAATATTTTAATTTAATCATTTGTTAATATATTTGTATTTCACTTTTCTCTAATTCCACAATATATTGATGGATTCAAACACAGTGTAAATGCACAGTAAAATTTAGATAGTAATCCATAATTATCATTATCCATTCTTACTAACATAACTATTTTTTTTAAACTTGTTTTTTCCTTTAGTAATTAAATTAATATTTGAGATTACGGGGGTGCAGTAAGAAACATCCCATAGGCCTTGACCGAGAGAGCCCAAATGTTCGCTGCATTATCCATTTATAACAACAAAGCAATAACAACTTTTCCAGTTAAGTGAGTGCGACAGCTAGCAACTAAAATAACTTCCCTACCGGCATTTTCTTCTTCGCGCTTCTTCTTCTTCTTCTTCTTCTTCCTGCTCTGCACCAAAGGTTTTGCAGAAACAAGCACCAAAAATGCGAAGAAGCTGCATCAACCTCTGGATCGTTGTCGCACTCTTCGTCCCTGTTCTCCTCTCTCTCAGAAGCCGTCGAGGCGAAACCCAAACCCAAACCACTCCATCTTCTTCTTCTGCTTCTTTCTCTGATTCTTCTTCCTTCTCCGTCAAGCTTGCCAACACATTCCAATTCAACCAAAGGATCCGAGACGGCTCCAATCTTGAATATGACTTCTACAAGGACACCTGTCCCCAAGCGGAGGGCATTGTCCGTTCAGCGCTCACGCGCATTTACTTCGACCACAGGGACGTTGCTCCTGCCCTGCTTCGTCTCTTCTTCCACGATTGCTTCATCCAGGTCCTTCTTTTCTTTATGGGGTTTCTTGTTTTTTCATAAAGTTTTGTACTTTCTATATGGGTTGCTATATTTTTTTTTTCTGATTCTTGCTCCCAAGACTTTGAATTTGAAGTCTTTGCGATGCTGATTCAAATGGCTCTTTCTTGATTGCTTAGGTTTTTCTTTTGTTTCTGTAAGCTTTTCTTGATTCCTTCTTCTAAGTCGAGAGGTTCTGTACCTTAGTGTTTGCGCAATATGCTGTACATAAATCCGGTGCTCTAGGACGTCTCGGACCCTGTGTTATTTCTGTGCTCAATCTAACTGTTATTTCTGTACCATTTGAATGCTGCAATTTTTACTCGGAATAGTGACAATCTAAATTATGATCATGATCTTGTGCCTTTGTAGATCGTTGATTTTCACTTTTTCTTTGTGCAGTTTAATTTTGATGTGTAAAATCCTTTCGTGGGTAAATAAGAAATTAGTTAGATAGGAATATTAAAATAATTAGTATGATGGCTAATAATCTTAGCAAAAGTGTTATTTTATGTTAATTTATGATTATTTTTATGCATGCAAACAATTTCTCATTGCTTTTGGGGTGTTGATGAATCAGGGATGTGATGCTTCGTTGCTGTTGGATGAGAACGATGGTAATAGTAACAGTTCGGTGGAGAAGCAGGCTGTGCCAAATCAGACACTGAGAGGTTTTGACAAGATTGACTTGATAAAGGAGGAGGTGGAGCAAGCGTGTCCTGGTGTTGTGTCTTGTGCTGATATAGTTTCTCTTGCAGCAAGGGATTCCGTTCTTCTGGTACATATATTTCATTGTTTACAATTGACTAGGGTGCTTAGTATATCCTGAGTTTCAAGCCTACTTTAAGATCATTTGGTTTGTTGCAAGTTTGTCTTAATTCATTTGTTTTATCGCTCTTTATGTCACTTTTGTGCTTGGTCAATCATGTGTTTATATGTTATCAGATCAACAATGCATATTTGTGTCCTTAATAATGATATCATGATTTGAGGTAGTGAAGTCTTTGAAAATACCACTTTTGTTGCATGTGCTACGTTTGTTAGAAGTCCAACATCATTGCACATATGATATCTTTTTTACACATGGCCATGGTAGGCTGGTGGGCCATTCTATCCAGTTTTAACTGGCAGAAGAGACAACCATCAATCGTTTTTTGAGGAAGCAACTGATCAGATTCCCAGGCCTGATGATAATGTTACACGCACATTGCATCTCTTTAATCTCAGAGGATTCAATGCAAGAGAAACTGTCAGCCTTCTTGGTAGTTGCTCTACATTTTTGTTTCATCTTATATATAGTTTCTTTATTGCCATCCATGAATGGAATATGACTAATGGAATGGATTGATTTGATTGATGATGCTTTGAAGGAGGACACAACATTGGAAAAATTGGTTGTGATTTCATTCAGCAAAGGTTATACAACTTTCAGGACACAAGACAACCAGATCCTAGTATACCTCCTGATTTCCTTCGTCAGATGAGGCTAAATTGTCCAAACAACTCAAACACCAACAACAATAAAGATGAGTTTATGACTTCAAAGCCTATGAGCAGTGTTTTTCACTCTAAATCAGGGATGTCATACATGCAAGCATTGTCATCTTCAGTGTCATCAGGTTCAACATTTGACACTCATTACTACCAAAGTCTGCTTAGAGGAAGAGGACTACTTTTTGCTGATCAGCAACTGATGGCTGAGGATAAAACTGCCAAATTGGTCTCTGCTTATGCTTCAGATGATGGATCAACCTTTCGCATGGACTTTGCCAGAGTCATGTTGAAAATGTCTAATCTTGATGTTTTGACAGGACTTCAAGGTCAAGTTCGACTCAATTGCTCCAGACCTGTGACTTCTTGAGTCAGTATATATGTACATTTCTGTGATAGTTCATTCTTTTGTACAGTTTGTTAAACCAATTTTGATTTTTGATGGAATATACATCTGGAGGCTAGTTTTGATCTTCTAAACTGTGGGGTTCAGTTGTAAACAAAAACATAGACTACTCTATGGAAATGTTCTTTCATTTCTCACCATTCAAAAAGAGAAAAAGCAAAATCCCTATACTGTCATAGTTGTAACAACTATTTCGTATGAATATGGTCCATCCACTAAATTTAGAGCTATTCAAAGTCACATTGATGAACACATAAAAAGTTTATAGTACTTGTGTTAATTCACCCTGTGTACATAATTGACTATTTGGATATTGCATCACCATGATCAATGAATATTGTTTGAAACTTCCATACAAATAATACATTAAATAACATAGGCTAAATTTAGTTTTTTTTTTTTTTTTTAAAATAATATAAATAATTATTTTTTTTTTTTTTTTTTTGTTGGAGAGTAAACAAAAAAAAAAAAAATAAAAAAACAGAGAAATGAG
>Ga0099822_1005487_pt1 | contig 16565 bp, 13 predicted proteins | sample CowpeawhiteBW_FD_76839 | JGI IMG/M metagenome (GOLD analysis project Ga0099822, IMG submission 76839) | Root nodule microbial communities of legume samples collected from California USA - Cow pea white BW | ecosystem: Host-associated > Plants > Roots > Nodule | place: USA: California | collected...
AAATACTTTTTTAAAAATAAAAAAACTCATTTTTTTCCTTCTTTTTTTTTTTTTTTTTACATATGAACAAAATGAATGATCTCAAATTATTTTTTATCAAATTTATCCAAACAAAAACTGGATTTTAATGTAATTAATTTCAACAAGAACCAATATCGAAAAATGACATAACGCTAAACTATATATATATAGATAATCCAACTCAGATTCACACACCAAACATCATAAGCTAACATTATAAAGACCACATCACATGCATTCCTTGAGAAAACATGTGTGCACGGGTAACCTAACCCACGCATGGTTCTTTCAATTACATTATTATATGCACATAACCTAATTTATCAAGTGGTGTTCGACATAGTTTCATAGTATTTTCATCTTTATACGGGGAAAATATATAATCTATTTGTTTACGATAGATAAAAGTGAACTTTTAAGTTTAATTTAATTTTATAAAACTTAATCTTATAATAAATTATTTGAAAATTTGGATATGTTGAAAAGAACTTGCAAGAGAGAAAAAAAATGATATTTGATTGAGAGTGAAGGTAATAATAATAAGTGATGAAGTTTGGATTATTATAAGAAGTTATGAACCTAAAATGGCGAAATGAAAAGCGGAGATTGAGGAACAACCTATTCCAAAGATGGGAGGGAGTGTAAATAAAGATGTGAGACGTGTCGAGAAACGATTGAAGCAATGATTTGAACCAGCGATTAAAATTCAGAGCACCGAAGGATTGTTCACACTCTTTAACCTCATTCGCTCTCTCACATTTTCTCTTCCCAACCAATAATCAATCAAAGTCTTCGTTCAAATTTTAGTTTCCTCTTTCCTTCTCTCTCTTCTCCCCTCTCCATTTCCCTGTAGCAGTTCAAGTCGCGCCTTTTATCTGCTCCACGGTGAATGAAAAACAATACACACGTTACAGAAGGAGAGAGGATTGCCAATTATTAACTTAATTAATTAATCAATTAATTCATTAGTTGATTAATTCATATATATATACATATATATTTAGGGTTGGTTATGTTTGGTGAAAGCTTTCCCCGAACACAGTACATGCATTCGGAGCCCAGAATGTCGAATTCGGAGGCTTTAACCGACGACGAGTACACAATGCGGAGTAGCAGTTCGGCGTCGCCGATGAGTCCTTATTTCTACGACCAGGGTAGGCTTAGCGGCGAGGGTTCCCCGATGATGATGTCGCCGTGGAACAATAACGCCGGTTCGCCGTTTCAGAAGGTGGAGTGGGTTCCGGGCGAGGACGGGAGCTTGCCGCAGAACGCGCTCGTGGGTTCTCTTGTCCGAGAGGAGGGACACATATACTCGCTGGCGGCTTCCGGTGACCTCTTGTACACGGGGTCCGACAGCAAGAACATTCGTGTGTGGAAGAACCTGCAGGAGTATTCTGGGTTCAAATCCAACAGCGGATTGGTCAAAACCATAATCCTGTCGGGACAGAAAATCTTCACGGGGCACCAGGACGGCAAAATCCGCGTCTGGAAGGTCTCGCCCAAGAACCCGAGCGTGCACAAACGCGCCGGCACGTTGCCCACGCTTAAAGACATCTTCAAGAGCTCCATTAAACCCAGCAACTACGTTGAGGTTCTTTTCGCTTCCACATTCTTTTCACTCTTGTTGCTCATGCAACATTTCGTCACACCATTACACTAAAATAAAAAAAAGATACATTTTTTAATGAATACTTTTTGTTTTGAATTGGTTCTAAGTTTGATTCGAATAAAACAAAATTTTGAATTTTTAATGGAGACATTGGAATCGAGTTATATTAACAGTTTTTTATGATAGAAACCATGCACAAAATGAAACAAAGAGATGATGTTTTGGGTTTTCAGGTTCGGCGACACAAAACGGCGTTATGGATAAAACATTCGGACGCCGTTTCGTGCTTGAGTCTCTCCGATAACAAGTTGTATCTATACTCTGCGTCTTGGGACAGAACGATCAAGGTGTGGAGGATCGCCGACTCCAAATGCCTGGAGTCAATCCACGCGCACGACGACGCCGTCAACGCGGTGGTGTGCGGCGAAGAAGGGATGGTGTTTTCGGGGTCGGCGGACGGCACGGTGAAGGTGTGGCGGCGGGAGCCGCGAGGGAAGGGGCTGAAACACACGGCGGTGAAAACGCTGCTGAAGCAGGAGTGCGCGGTGACGGCGCTGGCGGTGGACGCGGATGCTTCCATGGTGTACTGCGGCGCCTCTGATGGGCTGGTGAACTTCTGGGAGCGCGAGAAGGGTTACGCGCACGGCGGCGTCCTGAAGGGCCACAAGCTCGCCGTGCTGTGCCTCACTTCGGCGGGGACGTTAGTGTTCAGCGGGTCCGCAGATAAGACGATATGCGTGTGGAGAAGAGAAGGTGTGATCCACACGTGCGTGTCGGTTCTCACGGGTCACGACGGTCCCGTGAAGTGCCTGGCCGTGGAGGAGGACCGCGAAAACGCCGGCGGCAGAGACAAGCGTTGGGTTTTGTATAGTGGGAGTTTGGACAAATCGGTTAAGGTTTGGAGCGTGTCGGAATCGATGAACAATTATCAGTCGCAGCATCAGCGCATGGTTTCCGATGCGGAGTCGCTGCCGTCCGTCTCCGAGAGTAGCCTCTCATCTTCGGGCTGGGCCAGTGGGAGAAACTGATGGGCCTGGCCCGGACCTGCTGGGCTTCGGTTTTATTATGGCCACGTGTTTTGATGGGATGATTGTGCCTTTTGTTTTTCTTCCTCTTTGTCTCGTATTTTTTGCTCGTTGACTTTGATTGATTGATTGATTCTACGAGATTGGGAGTGTCGCTTGGTCAAAGATCTGTATTATTAATTAACATGTATTAATGTAATGTAATTTATGTAAGAATGAATTGTTGAGGTAGTTTAAACAAGTTTCTGTTACTGCTGCCTGCTCGATTGCTGCGGTTTTCTTTATTTGAAAATCATGTTTTGTGAATAATGCCAACGATTATCACTCATTAAGATTACCTCCCTTTCAATGTATTTCTTGTTGGTATAACGAAAAAAAAAATTAATATATTTTCCTACTATTATTTATTCAACTGAAAACTTATTATTTTGTGTTGTGAATTTTATTATTAATTTTTAACTGCTATAATTTATAGGAGAGTGAGTCCCATTTCTATAGGAGAGTCTCCTTTTAGAAGTTTATTGACTAATCCTAAATACTAGAAAACAGATTTGAGAAATAAGAAATTCGGGATACTAGAAAACAAACATTTGTCGATGAAAAGTTTAATATTATTTTATAAGTTCTCAGCTCTTATTAACATAATGTTATTTGAACATTATTTTGTTCCCTTTCTTTAAAACTTGTATGAGTGCCTTTTATATATGGATCAAGAAAAGACATGACACATCTAAGAGTGTTGGAAATAGAAGGTTAGTTTGGTAGTAAAGTTGAAAGGGAGGATGAAAGAGATTTTGAGTTCAACTTCTCTATTAAAAAATACTAATAAATAACTTATCGATAAAAAAAATTGTAAGGATGTTAAATCTAAAAGTTTGATACATAGTTAAATACTATGATCAATTTAAAATATTTACAGGTACACATCGTGAGTGGGTTATTTTGGCTCATCATGAACCACCCCACCAGGGTCGAAAAGATCCTCACTGAACTTGCAACGATGCTCACTTCCACGTGAGGCAAGTCTTCCTTGGTTGTTCATGATGAGCTAGAAGAATTAGTTCCGCTAACAATGTTCCTGTGGTCATTTTTTGTTGGTATTTAATTTTACACACTTAACACACTCACACATGTAATGTCTTCACTTTATCCACGTAGGACGACACTTTAACCAACTTTAAACAAATAACATTGAAGTAATACTCATGTTATTTTCCATACTTTTGTTAAATTCGTTGGTGAGATTGTCCCAAACCTGTCAACTTAATCGCTTAAGGGCGATCCCTTTCAACCCGCATGATAAACTCTTAGTTATTCAATACATACTCCCTTTCTTCTTGCACATTAATCGGTTGTTGGGCCACATTCTAACTCATCCTAAATCTTCTTGAAACATGTTATGATGTTTATTATTATGATTATTGAAGTTTGTCATATTATTGTTGACATGATTATTGAGTATCATCAGGATTAGTATCTAAACAATTATTGAAGATCACCATAATTATTATTGACAAACTTATTGAAAATCACCTGAGTCTTATCGACAAAATTACTAAATATTGTCACAACTATAATTATTACAAATATTAGAACTCATCACAATTATATTTGTGACGAGTTGTACAGATCGTCATAAATGTCAAAATTCGACCAAAGAATATATTATGAAAAATTGCTATAAGCAAAGTAAAAACAAAATCCCAAAAATAAGTAGTTTAGTATATTGTGCAAAGACTTGAGATTAAAACAGAAAAAGATATGCTTGAGGGCTAATCAGACCCCTCTAATGTTTCTGATATTTATATAAATGATAAAGGAGATACAAGGGAAGTTAAAACATTAAAGGCTAGAACTAGGTGCTAGGTGTAGAGGTTATCTAACACTCAACCTCCTAACTTACACATAATGATTGCTTAGATATGCTAAGTATTTCTACACAAAGCATGAAGTTTCTGAACAACCGAATAAGAAGAGATTTAAGATCACTTTTTTTTAGTTAAAAGGCTTAAGTTTACAAAGATAACGCTTGTAGTGTTGGAAATCAAATGTCTCCTTCAAGTCGTCATGCAAGCTTAGACTTATAGAACATTTAAGTTCATATAATAAGTTATCCTAGTAATATCAAGTCATCTTAATAATATCGCTAAAAAATTTAAATCATTTTAATTAAATAACATACAAATCATAATATTAAAAGAGTATATATGTGAATAAATACAATTAATAAGTATAATAAAGAGAAATTATACATATAAAAAAAGAACTATATATTAAATTAAATAGAAATGACAATGGAATAATAATATTTTAATAATATGCGATTCACACACAAAAACTGTATTTTTTATAAATTTTAAACAATAGAAAGTTACGTTAATTTGAGTAGGTTTAAAAAGAGTGCACTTTTAGCATTTATTTTTAATAAACAAGTTATAACATGCGGCAAAATTTAACGAATTCGAGTGTATAATATAATTGGTAACATTCTAACATGTCTCTATTTTTTAGCCTTATAAGTATGATACCATATGATTTCATTCTTCTCCAAGGAGTTGTTAGATGATTAATTAATGGTGCGTTGGTAACGTGGGTGTATAATATATATGTTAGACTGTATTAAGATATGGAGATATATGGTTCGAATTTTTATTTGGTTGCATGGAGATGATGAAAAATATTTTTAAGGGTAGAAAAGAAGGTCTTTAATTTAATCAGAAATTGTTGGAATAAAGTGGGAAGTACATATTTTAATCGTCGTAATTAATTTCTTCATATGAAACGCTAGTTAAAAAAGCGTTTAATGCTTTAACCACCTATTAACTTCAAAACTTTGAATTTTCTCACATTCTGATCAGATATTGGTCGTGGGCTTTTACCAAAGGCCTTCATTTCCCCCATTTGATCCTAAAAGTCAATATCCAACTAAAAAAAATGCAACTTTCAAACTGTTTGGGCTGATTTGCATAATATTCGGCTATCGTATCCACACTCTCCAAACAAAAATGAAAATGGTGAAAGGCATACAAGATTTTTTTTTTTCCCACGAAATGCAGGTCAGTGAAGATTTTTTAGAATTTGCGTTTCTAGAATATGATGATATTAACTAATTACAACTTAACATATCAATGAATGATTATGTTCTAGTAAAGAGAGATGATAATGCTGTTTGTTAGAGTATTTAGTATGTTGTCCTTTTTTTCATGATCTTATCAATCTTATTTATAGTCAAATATTGGAATTATAACTCTTACGTTAAAATTAATGTTTATATATTATCATTTATTTTCTTATTTCATGATTATTTTAATCATACTTATTCCTAACACACACGCACACACACATGAAAGGCTGAAAACCCAATTAGGTTGAGGTTCAACCAGTTTTGATATGAAAGATACACCTTGAGTGTTGGTTAAAGTTTCTTATTCTTCTGGATCCTTATGAAGTACTTCTTAAGTCATCAAAGGTCATTCATGGCACTTACATACATAAATTGTAATGTAACTCGTCAAAAATAGTTGAGTTCTAGAATTAGGCTTCAGGTGTACTTAGGAGAAGAAATCCTAATTTTATTCTTAGTTTCACTGTGATGATAACTGGAGATATACATTGAATGTTTTTAGCTAGAGGAGTAAACTGTCAAGGTATTACAAGAAAATAGATGATGTAACGGAAAAAATATAGAAATAAACTAATTTTAAAGGAATGGAATATTTGGTTCAAATTTAATATATTTTCTCCTGAAAAAGAAATGGGAAAAAATATGGTGAATAACACACATATGCACACTGCTGGTCCTGCATATTGAAACTGACACTTGTTATTAAGAGCCTCAGGTTGTACAAACAATTTGGAGAAAATAGAAGAACGAGAAACATCCCCTTTCAAATGAATTTTTTGCTATTAAACACATGGCGAATTAGAACTACAGGGCTCCAGAAACACCCACCAAATTACAAATGGCGAATTAGAACTTGAAGGAAGATAATGATTTCTTTCCTAGTTCTTACCTAAAAGTGCTTTGCATATCTGAAAGTTTCAATAAGCGTACGAAAGGTCCACGCTTCAAACGGATAATTGATCCTATGCAGCTCACAAATAGAACTATATTGCCAACAATAGATCTTGTAGCTAGCCCAAGAGCGGAGGGAATGATCAATGAGATAGTGTACGAGAATGAGTTATTGTACCTTCTGGTGGAGTGAGTGACTTCAAACCGCTTAAATGCCCACTTGTGTTACCAATTGAATTGATGTCTAAACCCATAGGATGAACTGGATCGCCCCCTTCCAGCACTCTCAGGATCTACATTCACGTTACAAAGAAGGGCCTTTTTAATAAAAAAAAAAGAAAAAAAGTAAAAGGAGTTTCTAAGTAACAAGTTGAACCCATGCAAATCATACCTTTGACATTGGGGGTCTGGCATCGGGATCCACACGGAGACACAACGAAGCAGCTCGAGCCATAGCTTGCAATTGAAGATTAAATTCCAACGACTCCTCAGAGTTGAAGCATGGTTTGAGAGAACGAACGTTTTGTAAGATTTGACTGGGCTCTAACAAGCGTAGAGGGTGAATCCATTCAGGAAGATACGAGAATCCATTGAAGTGTTCCAACTCGCTAATTCTTCTACCTGTTATTAACTCTAATAATACAATTCCAAATGCATATACATCTACTTTATATGTAAGATTTCCAGCGTCAAGATACTCCGGTGCAAGATACCTAGTTTATGTAAGGTAGCCTCGATTAGAATCAAAACCGTGATCCCTTATCTTGGTGATAAGAACATATACATGCTTAAAGAATATTTATTACCCTGAAGTTCCTAGAACCCGATCTTCTGTATCTATATTCCATTCTGAGTGCCACCTAGCAAGCCCAAAATCCGCCACCTATATCAAAGTTACATTATTAGATTTAAAATGCAGTTATTTTATTTATTTATTTGATGTGTGAAGCATTGTCGTTTATAATTACCAGAGGCAAAAACATTTGAACGTCAACTACTTTTGGCCAAAAAAAAAAGCGGAAGGTGAGTATATTACCAGAGGTTCAAAGTCATGGGTTAAGAGGATATTTTTGGGTCGAAGGTCTCTGTGCACTATACAACCAACTCTACAGTCTTCGTGAAGGTAGCGCAAGCCTCGTGCAGTTCCAATTGCTATCTTTAAGCGTGAGTTCCAATCGAGAGGCATACTCTCATCTCCTGTTAATCAAGTGCTATACTGTTTGATCTCTCTTTGGGTGGATGTCAAGAACATTCAAAAACAAATTACAGAGACAGAAGGAAACGACAACAAAGAAGTGTTTGAAATAATGTTAGTAAATACCATATAAGTAGAGGTCTAAGGATCCGTTGCATATGTACTCATAAACTAATATCCTCAAATTGCTCTGTGTACAAAATCCTATCAACAGCACAACATTTCTGTGTTGTGCACAGCTCAAAACCCGAACTTCCCTGCAGAAGTCAAGATCTGCTTGAGAACCCCCAAATTTTAACTGTTTCACCGCAACAACCTGGCCATCTTTGAGTATTCCCTTGTGGACCACACCGAATCCACCTTCAGCCAAAAAATTCACATCTGAGAACATATCAGTAGCTTCTTCTAGCTCTTTGTAAGAAAACCGTTTTGGAGGCTTTCCAAATACTGGTGCTTTATTCTGACACTGTGAGCACAAGGGAGGAGGTATTGAGGTAGTTCTGCCCAAAGGTATGGAACTATCTCTGTTGCCCGAGTCGTAACTTCTACTTTGAGCTTGTTCAAACCCGTATTCATTTCTTCTCATCTCTTGATCACAACGTATAAAATTCTCAAGTAAAGTTTTCGACGATGGAGATTTAGTTCTTTGGATGATACTGTTGTTTTTAGTTTTCCGAAACTTCTCGTCCACAATGTGGTTTTGAGGAATCCAAAATACAGTCTTGTTTTGACTAGACAAGGATGGTGTTGGACGCGGCCATAGCGGGGGAGGGCGATCTCTTTCAATGTCAAAATATAATGGTGGCTGGACATTGAAATCTATTGGTTCGTTGATTTCTTTGTGTATGTTTTTTCTTGGGCCCTGACCCTCGTACAGAGGGTTTTGTTCATAGACAAGGAAAGGAGAAGTCAACGACTCCGAACTTGACCCTGAATTTACTCCGATATCTCTTATAACAGAAGTACCTGCTTCTTCAGGGCTACCCACTGGGGTAGAATGCATCAATCTTCCGCCTTTTAGCTTTGCAATTTCTATGCCTGGTGAAGAAGTAGCCGAGAAAAAAGGAGTTTGGAGTTCATCGGAACACCCTAAGTTAAGTCTGAGGATTTTTGCCTGTGACCCATTCATCACCACAATGCTACAGTTGAGTTCATCCATGCAATGATTTACCTCTTGCTTTAATTTCCTGTTTCAACAACGTAGGCATTCATCAACAAATTTCTCGTATATTTATCATTCGGCAATGCAGGTCCGAAAAATTCTACCTATCAGCAGTTGTTCAATCAAATCCTGGAAAGGCAATGCCTCTTTTGAATCTCAAATAACGTCTCAACATTTAAAAATATTACCTACTTTATTAATTAAAATGTTCACTGGACCTAGCAAAGAATTAGGTGGGAAAAAATGTAATAGGTTGCTTTCTCTGTTTACCGGCAGGTAATAATCGGATAGACAATAGTTTAGGCTATTCAATGCATAGATCAATTGAACCATTAACCTGATGCAGTTGGTTAAAATAAGGTCCTCTAGTATGGCTTATCAGCTGCTCCTAATAAAAAAACAGCCAATGTGGTACATATGAATTGCAGAAGAGGGTCTCATCCATGATGAATTATTTGGTGGTCCGGAAAATATCAATTATCCCCATATAATATATGGTTAAGTGTTAATTAATTTTTCATAAACTGGAAATTTTAAAAAACATGTTTAGATTTTTCTGAACCATGAATAAAAAATGTGGTTCTCTTCCACCCAACAATTTCTCATCACCAATCCATCAACGTTTCAAATATGCAAAGCCAAATGTCCTCATTGCGGCGTGCATGGAACAAGTGAGAAACATATTTGCAATCAACAAAATAAACTAATAGCTCAGAAAAAAAGAAATACTTTTTCATGTTTAATTACTTGTCCAGTATGACCCAATGGGAACCGCTCCATCTAGCCTCAGCCGCCACAGCACCACTGGGAGTACCCGTGACCACCTTAATCTTTACCCTCACCTGCATAATGAGAAATAGAATGTCATTTCAGCAAATACAAACTGTCATACCTTGATATACAGTAACCATTTTATGGAAAATGCATTCTTAAACAAATTAGGAATGAGAGAACGCGTATTCATATATCATTTTAGAAAAAGAATTTGGACTACAAGTATCCATATAGTGTGTTGTATTTATTATTGTACCCTCATGGATGTATCATATCAGTATATGGCAGAATTGTGTATCTTAAGACTGTATTCTCGAGAGTTCAGTCTAGTTATTGTGAATACGTCGTAAGATGCTATTTGATTAGCTTGGTATAATAAGGGGCTGATTTCCATGGCCTAGGGCCCCTCCGGATTCGGGAGTTGGACACTCTCCCCTCGTCTTTGACCATCTTCCCACAAAATAAGTAACCATTTTTCATAATTGATTAAGGTAAATTGGAGACCTCGAATATCCAGGACAGAGACTTGGCCTGAATACAATCCTGCATGTACTTGATAATGGACTAGATATAATTAGGAGGAAAAGGGGGGAAATAATTCTATAATTACAGAGAGGAGGAGGACGATTAGGGGATTTGTAAGAGAGGGGGAGAGAAAAAAAAAAGTAAATGCGCTCTAGCTTGGAGTAAATAATTTCAGTTTACAATAATTATATACGGTACAATTTGATTTAATAATATTGAAATGTGTTTTCTTCGTGACCTAGAAAATGGAATTTTGTGTCGTGAATGTTTATGGAGATAGATGACCTAGAAAATTGAAGTCTAGAAGTCATGGTGAGCTTTATAGCGTAATACCAGTAGATATAATGCATGAGGAAACGTAAAAATAAAAAAAAGGAAATTTGAAAGCAAATATTTTATCCCAAAAAACAATCTTCGTCTATTTGTGCTCGCAAAAATGTATAGGGACTATACTCATGAGGGTAGTCTGACTCAGTAAAACTATCTGGGATTAACTCTTCACTGTCAAATAACGGTCAAATATTTTCCATTAACGCGTATGTAAGAATATATAAACAGAAAAAATAAATTTCTTTTCCATTTTTCTCTACCATGCATGGACAGTTGTTTATAATATTTTTGTATAGTTTGTCCTACGAAGCTTTCTGCATGTGCAATTATTGATAAATCATAAAGTCCATTATAAGACAAGATTTTAAAAGCATATACGAATCCAAAGAATTAAGTCAAGCTGGTACAACTTTGAAGAGATCAGAAACTTCCTCAACTCTGACATGTTACTGAAAAGCAAAGTTGAGGGCGTAGTGGTTTATACATTGTCTTTTATGGTGAAAAAAAAAAAAGACAACATATACAGACACACATTTTAAATGATTGATATAAAAAAGACAAATTATTAGCAAAAATTATTGATACAGATTTGACAGAAAATATATAATATATAAAATCTCAGGCATAATAATTTGCCATGCTTCTCTTCTAAATTTGTTTTTTGAGTTTAAACAGATAAGAGGACATAAAGATAATAATGATTAAATCAAAATATACAATTTTTAACTCATTGATTGAGGGAAGAAGTAAAATGGAAGAAAATTTAAAATAATATAATTTTTTATAACAAAAAATAATAAATATTTTCGTATTAACAAAATAATAAAAAATAGTAAAATGTTAAATTGTTTTAGTTAAATTTAATTTTCGTAATTAGTATAAAAATAATACAATTTATTTATTTTCATTCTTTATTCTACTTTTTTTTTCGGATCAGCATTCTTTATTCTACTTATCTAAATCAACAGAAAATTCACCTTCTTCTATTCTATTTTCTTTTAATATACGCAACACATATTTTTATTTATATAAATTTTAATTATATTTATCTTATGTGTTTCAATAATTTCTTATAAAGTCGTAATGCAAACATCGCATTAATGATTGAAAAATACATCTCCCTCCCCGTAAGAAAGGGAATGAGACAAAAACGACAGCGAGAATATGGTCATAAAGTCACAACGTTTTTAAAAACCGGAAAAAAAAATTTGATAAACAGTGAGTCGCATCATGTTAAAAAAACCAGGTGGAAAACTAAGTCCTTTTCGTCGCACTAAACGTTAAGGGCCGAGGCAACAACTTGAGAGAGAAAGGTGGTGGAAGCGATACCGGTGACAGCAGGTACAGGTTTTCCGTATACTCGAGTGCATAATAATTCCTCAATTTTAATATTCAAATCACAGTTTCCTTTAAAATCGTGAATCGTTCAGGTAAATTAAATTTCAAGGTTACCTCAACTTGATTGTGCAACTGAAGCACCATCTGCGCACAAGACTCGGAGATATCTGAAATTCGCTCCGGCAATTTCGCCGCCGGTCCGGTAGTACAGTCTCCAGCAATTCTCGAAAAATGCCAGAATCTTCTGCCTGCAACAGTCCACATCAGGACAAAGTTAGTTCAAACTCTAAGCCAGTTGAACCGGCATATAGAACAACTTAAACACAATTTCATACATATATGATTTCAGTGTTCTTCTCAAATCAGCGTGTGAAATTCCAGTATTCATACAAAATCACTACAGAAATTCTATTCAAAGTACAACACCATAAGCATGTGAAAAAAAAAAAAAAACATCGAAGTTTTGTTGCGAGTATTAACTCTTCAATTTTGCGATTGCAGTTCAATACGATTCAAATTGAGATTTATCGAAAGGTTTAGAGAAAAATAGGTACCGGTTTTTTGAGCAGAGTAAACGGCGAGGAGCGTGATGGAGTCGCTGGAGTGAACGACATGAGTGAGCGCCCAGGCTAATGCGGTGTTTGAGATCACCTTCTCCGCCTTGACGGCGACGAGAACCTTGTTGGAGACGGTGGCGGAGGCGGCGGTGTGCCTGGCGCTTCTGGAACCCACCGTTTCGTCTCTTAGCATTGGTGCGTGGAAGATGGATGAGCAAAGGTTTGGGTTTGGATCGGGTGCGTGCGTTGCCTCGTCTGGTCCTCACGTATGCATTGCGTTGCGTGTGTGTGTGATTGAGTGACCTTGATCGTTGCATTATTTTGCGGACTTAACTTGAAGCCCATGTCTCCAACTGGCATGTCCCAACCCTGGTTCGGTTAACCTAACCAGAGTTACGAGAACAGGGTAGTTGTTTGTTAGTTGTTACTTGGGCGGGGCCCGGTGCTGAGGCTGGTTGTGTTCTGTTCTGTCTGTGTCTCTGAAACGGCACAAAGGAAATTTTAGGCATTAGCATAAATAAATGTCAAAAATTATGGGTTAAATATATTTTTTCTTTAATTTTAAGTAAATTTTGAAATTAATTTATTTTAAAATTTTAAAACAATTTAGTCTTTTATTTTTAGAGATATGTAGATTTAGTCATTTTAATAGAATTTTGTTAAGTTTATTGAATTTTTCAAGCGTGTTTCACAATAATATTTGACTTAACATTAAAGCAAAAATATGTCAAACAGTATAAACGTATAAACAACTCAAATACAATCCTAAAATACGTACAAAATATCAAATAAATCTAACAAAATTTGATTCAAAGGACTAAATCTACATATTTCAAAAGATGAAAGACTGAATTGATTCAAAGTTTCGAAATGAACTAATTGCAAAATTCACTTAAAATTAAAATATTAAAAACATATTTAAACCAAAAATTATTTACCACAAACATCATCATATTTCAAAGTAGTACGATTTAATTCAACATTTTCACCCCAATTGAGTACTTTTAGCATTTTTGTTTACAATACATATAACAAAATTTAAGATAATTCAATTCAATCAAGTTGTATTTTTGAACTAGTTTTATTCTGTTTTCATACATCTTGATTACTGTGTAGTTACATGCATGAAGTTTGTGTCTATACATAATATATGAATTAAAAAGATTATTTTTTGTTAATATATGTTTGTAGCAATATATTTTGCTAATATGTAATATTCCTGGTAATAAGTTCAAATTTTTTTAGTTTTGCATAATTTGGACAATTTTTTATATAAGTATAAAACGTGAGGTTATGCGAGATGATTAATTATTGTATGTAATAATTTAAATTGATTAGATATATTAAATTGATTTGATATAGATGATTTGGAATAGACTTGATCGAGTGAAAATTTGACAAAATTATGAGATTTCTCGATTTATATGTTAAATTAAACAAATTATGTATAAAATGATGTGAGATATATTGTTTGTTACAAATCATTAAGTGTGATTCACAAAATGTTGTGATTAATGAAGTGTGACCGATGAATTTATAAGTGAGAATTGTGTGAAATGTAATTGTATGAAATGTAACTGTCCATAAATTAGATTCTTAAACTCAATTGATAAAATCGATCCATAAACTGAATCCGTAAACTCAACTAAAAAAAAATGACCAGCAAACTTGGCCCATATACTTGATCTATAAACTCAATTCAAAAACTAAACTTGACCACCTATACAATAAACTCAATCCATAAAAACAACACGTACAATCGACTCGCAAATTCAAATATAAACACGAACCAAGAACACGACCCGTAAACTTGACTCGTGCAACCGATTATGATGTTTATGTATGTGCCAACAACTAATAGGTATCATTGACATGTTGAGATGTGTGTAAGTATTTAATTAAGGGTTACAAAAGAGATATTTAGGATATGCAACTATATTCAAGCATCTAGTTATATTTTATACCTGGACTACTTGTGAAACTTGGAGATGCAAACAAAAATTTAAATGGGCGAAAATATGAGATAAAGGAGGTGAATTCACACTTTTTTATTTTAGTCAACAAAGCTAAGATTGTGGAGAATTTGAATGATGGAAATAAAGTAATCAAATAATGTCATTTTAAATGTGGTCAGTTACATTATGCTTATGGATTTTACCTTACATTATTCGTATCAAAACATCTTACAAAAAATCATCCCACAAATAATTATTATAAGGTCTTTTATTGTGTAGGTTTAAAATAAAATAAAATAAAATAAAAATTTTGTTATGACATAATGACATAGGAATAAATCGGTTTTAATGTTGCTCTTGTTTCCTTTTTTAGTTTAAACAAACTCATCCATTAACAATTTTAACATTCAATCTAATTTTTAATATAACTAATATATTTTTCTATTTGTGTTTTTGAAATTTATTTAGAGATAAAAATAAATAAATGATCAGGAAGATTAATTATAAGAAAAGCTGGTAATTAAAATGATCGAAACATGTTTTTTAGTTAGTTGTGAGAATTATATTTAAAATAAAATAAATAAAAATTTTAATTAACATAATTTTTTAAAATATTTTACTTTCATTTACATTTAAATATATTTTTGGTCGTATAAATTTTACCTCCATTTTAGTTTTAAATTACAAAATGTAGTCTTTAAATTAAAAAAAGTGAGAATATGAATTAAAGAATAGGTATAGAAAAGAAGCACTGGGCTAGTATTGTTGGGCTTTAAGAATAAAAAAAAAATATAGGCGATGTTATCATAAGCATGGGGTGCGACCAGCAAGTTTTAATAACTTATAAATTGCTCAACAATGAACCTCTTCCTTCATCTTTCTAATTCATTTTTTCTCTCCTCCTCGAACACTTCCTTCCATGATTACACTCTCATCACTTGTTATAAAAGCCATCATATTTTATTTGAAAAATAAAAACTTAAATAAAAATTTCATGCATGACAATGTGTCAAATAACATAAAAGATAAAAATAAAAACTGTAACGAAAATCTATGCTTAATGAGAGGATACTATAAAGAGACAACTAAACAAGGAATTTCAACCATAATCAAAATTATTTTTCTCAAATAAAATACGGGTTAGTTGTGTAACAAATTTTTAACATCAAATTTAAAAGTCAAAATTGAGAATTTACTTTTAAATTTAGGAAGTAAGATATAATTTTTAATTTCTTAGACTAAAAAAAGATTTTTAAATTCAAAGAGATGTAAAATATCAATGTTACATGTGAATGACTAAATATAATGCAATTGAATTGAAAGACTAAAATAAAATAAAGTGTAACTGTAAGAGTATATTTTTTAATAATATATATAGGGATGGTAATGTGGGTTTGGCCCGACAGGCAAGCCCATAGGCTCACAAAAAAAAATGTGGAACATGTTATGATATTAAGTTCGTTGACCTGCAAAAACTCGAGTTGCATAACCCATAGCCTACGCGGACCAAAGGCGGGATGGGACAGACTGGTTCGTAGTCCACATAAGAAAGATTGCAATTGTGTATATCGGTTTTTTTCCTTTTGCACGTCTGTCTGAATATTCCAAATTCTTTTATGAGTGAAAAGACAAGTATTATATATTTCTGAATGTACTAAATTTATCAATTATCATGTGAACAAGAAAGATAGTAATATAGTTATGATGAAAATGTTGAATTATCCGGTTGTCATTCAATTTCTCACCGTCTATATTTAATTTTTGTGAATTTATTAAAGTTTTTAATTTGGTTAACAATAAAATCTTTATTATGATTTATTTTTTATTTTTAAATGAGTTATCATATATGCTGGACAAACTAGACTTTTAAATTTGAATTTTCAAAACGGAACAAACCATTTGGTAAATATAGCTTTCCTATTTATTGATTTCTAAATATATATATATATATATATATATATATATATATATATATATATATATAAATAAATATATATAAATATTTATAAAACATTTTTTTTTAAATATTTTTAAAAATATATTTTTTTATTTTTATAAT
>Ga0099822_1005491_pt1 | contig 16557 bp, 8 predicted proteins | sample CowpeawhiteBW_FD_76839 | JGI IMG/M metagenome (GOLD analysis project Ga0099822, IMG submission 76839) | Root nodule microbial communities of legume samples collected from California USA - Cow pea white BW | ecosystem: Host-associated > Plants > Roots > Nodule | place: USA: California | collected...
ATTTTACAATGGTATTTTTATTATAATTGATATTTTTAACAAAATTAAGTTTATTTAAATGTATATTTTGCATTGAACTTTATTTAAATATTGTTTCAAATATTTATATATCAATAATTTATAAACAAATCTTAGAATTTATATTTAAAATTTTATATTTGAATTTATAAAGTTTTTATTTTTAAAGCAACTCTAACATTTATCTATAAATTATAGATATATAAATATTTAAAAAAATAAATAAATATCAGTGCACAATATATATTTAAATAAAATACAGGACTACATTGAGACTTTTCACATCCAACCGTAACACGTGGCACTGCCACTGCCTCATCATAATGTCTCTGCCACGTGGTAAAATGTCAGATTGACACGTGACAATTTTAATTTTTTTTTAAAATTATAAAAAAAAATTAAAAATTAAATAAAAAATTATAAAAATTATAAAAAAAAATCAAAAAAACCACGTTCTGACACACATAATTAAAATCGTTACTGTAGACCTAAAAGAACTAATTGCTACAAATTTTTAAAACTAGGGACTTAATTGAGTCAGATGAAAATGAAAGACTTATTTGAGATTTCGTTATAAAAATAAGGACCTCTGGAATGATCTAACCTCAATTTTCTTTAAAAAATGTCTAAAGAGTTATAAGTTTTTTTTTTTCAAAAATAAATAAACAAACAAACAAGCATGCTTATGATTTCTCTCACAACCATGCAAAGATTTAAGAATTAAATGACGACAAAATCACAATTAACTAGAAATGGAATAAACCAAATAGTAATTTATTTTCAAATTTGAGTGTTGGGATGGAATAGTTCTAAAACTGAATAAAAGGAACACTGTCACAATCTTTCTCCAATCTCCTCCTGTAAGTTTAGGGTTTATCATAATTGAGCTTTCAATCCATTTTCGTTCCTAAAAGAAAACGTAAATTTTTTTCTCTTCACGTTCATATACTACGCAACATCGCAATTTCTCGTAGTTCGTTTTGATAACTCACGAAATCGCAAGCTACAGACAACGGTGACACGACATTCGTTGATTGATCATGTTGGTAAAGAGATTAAGCTCATTCCTTAAACTCTCCCCAAAACCTCAGATTTCCTCGTAAGCTCTCTGGTTCTTCTTCTATTTCCATCTTATTGCTTTCCTTGTCTTTATTTTTGCCTTGTATTGGATTTAATTATTGTTGATTGGTACTCGTAGATTTTATTAGCGGTTTTAAATTTTGTAAGTTGTGCGTTTCTATTAGAGACTAATTGTTAAATTATATGTATGTGACTGGGTTTGCAAGAAATAGGGATTGGGGATTTTGAGTGTACTCAAACACTCATTTATGCCCTCAATTTTTCACGCTTTAAAATTTCAGAAATCGTATCTCAACAAAGTCATTATATTCTGTAACTCAAATTAGGAATTTTTGCAGTTTTCATCACGCTAGGTAAAGCCCGTGAATTTAGAATATAGCGAGACTAGTCCTCAAACAAAGGAAGTAAAATAATAGGCTGAAAATATAATTTTGGCTCCTCATCTGAGTCTTTGGTTTCAGGTGGGTTTGTCAAATTTAAAAAGTTTTATTTAGGTTTGTTAGATCAAAATGGTCTCTCTGTCTATTTTATGACTAACAGTTTTAATTTTGTTTAAGTGGTAAATGCCCATCTGAAGTTACTTCACTAGAACTTTGTCACGTATCACCAAATTTAACAGAGTAACGTGTTAAAGATAAATTTTTTAAATTACCAGAGCAAATTGAAACAAAATTTCAGACGTGGGATTAAAACTATATTTCTAGCCAAAGTATTGCTTCTTCTTTTTTCAGCTGAATTTCTTTTTCAAGTGAAAAACGTGAAGTACTTTTAACTTTTTCATTTAAATGAATATGGGGATGGCTATTCCAACAAATTTGTGCTCTTGCAGATTATCATACATAACATATTTCTTTTATCTACTCAGGTATATATAGATGTACTTTTCCTAGATGATTAAAGAATAGATGCATTGTTTAGGTATCCTTGAAATTGACATCATAATTGAACGGTAATGTGGTTGTGACTACCAGTGTTTAAACTGTTGCAGTGCCACGAAAAATGTGGATGAAGAGACCGGCAAATACTATGGTAGAAAGGCAGTGTCATTCATTTTGATTACTATTACAGGTGGTGTTGCTCTGAGTGCTCTTGACGACCTTGCCATCTATCATGGATGTAGCAGGTATACATTGAGCTGTAATTTGGTATTCTGTGTTAAGAGTCGATGATGCCTGGTTATTTTAGCTTAATCACTTGGATTGGGAATGCATTAGCCAGGCTTGAGAAAACTATGAAGAGGTGCACTTTAACATAATGTGTTTTTGTAGACTTTAGTGCCCAAAATAAACCTTTTGATTTGATTTACGTTGTTCATGATATTTCACATCTCCCATCTTCATTGTCTATGGAAAGGATATGTTCCTCAAGGAGGCCAAAACTTTTCCTTGTTTAACTGAAACCTCACCATTCTTACCTATCCTACATAGTAATAACTAAAAATGTGATGGCTATATTTAGTGCAATATCGATTTTGTAAGTCAAGTTTATCATCTGAAGTTTGTAGTTATCTTCTTTTTCAATATAGTTTTGCTTGGCCTTTTCATTTTTCATAGAAAATAACAGGGGGCACTAAGGTGGTGCACAAAAATCAGATCTAGAATACTAAGATAATAATTATACTCTTAGTTGCTAACTACAAAAGTTTCTCATGGAGAAAGAGGGCTTCTGAGATATTTGTTCCTTTTTTGTCCTTTTCCATGTACACGCCAGCTACCCAGCGAGTTGTGATATCTTGCTTCATAAAAAGAGAATAGCCCTCTAACTTTGATTAAAATAATCGCTATTTTCAAATTCTTCACCATCCTATCTCACCTTATGAATCCTATTCTATTTTTATTTTTGTTTTGCATATTAGATACTAGATAGTTAGCTTATTGAATACTTTTATGAGACTGCTACTAATACTTATGACTTATCACGTAAGTAGTTTCTCGGCTTCTGTTCTTTACATTTCAAAATTGAAAACTTGTCTACCATGGCAGCCCCTAAAGTAATTGGCTGCAAAATTTTCAGCAAGGCCATGGAAAAGGCGGTCAATAACCAAGGACTAATAGATGCTATCGGAGAACCCATTGTTAAAGGTCCATGGTACAATGCAGCTCTTGCAGTAGCTCATAAAAGACATTCTGTTTCATGCTCATTTCCTGTTTCTGGACCGAAAGGCACCGGTATCTTGCAGCTGAAGGCAGTTCGAAATCGAGGTTAGCAATTTCAATATTTATCTTTATGATTTGAATGAAAACTTTTTACCAAACTGGTAGTTAACCATTTTAGTCTGTATAACCACCATGATCTGCTTGTTTTGCTTTGAAATATTATATTATTTGCTTGTGAATTGTTTGGAAAGTGGGAACAGCGAGCCCAGTTTTTGATAGGTAATGGAAATTATTATTGGTTTGGCTTCTTTGAAACAGATGACACTTGGTCTTCATTTTTCCTTCATCGTGACTGGGACATTTTAATCATGGATGCTCTCCTCCATGTACCTGGGAATGAGGAGAGGCACCGAACATTGCGGATCAATCTTGCTGAAAATCCTCTTTCTTGCACTGCTTGCACCGAGACCACACCTCATCCATCGGAAAATTCAAAGGCAAATTTGAGTTCTAATCAATAAAAGGTTAATTGGTAATCTTAAATTCATCTAAAAGCAAGTTTTTGACCTTTATATTTAAATATTTTATATGATTTTGAGGCTAGGTGGACGTCAATATTTTGGCTTTGACAGAATAAATTTATTTCCAAATTTTCTTTGGGTAACGTGTTATAATTAGTCACCGACTTACTTTATGAAAGAAAAATTTTCCTTGTGGATTGATGTAATTTTTCTTTATTTTGCATTTTTCTTTTGCCTTTTGATCTTCCTAGCTATCTTTTTTGGGATGGTAAATTTTATTTACTGAGGTAAGCACTGTGGTAGATTTTGTTTGGTGACTTTGTCCATTGGCACCCTGTATTGTCGGTGTGGTGTGGGTGAATAAACATTTTTATATTCACTTACAAGAGAAGAAAATAGAAAGAAAAAGTAAATAAAATTTTCAAAATCATTATGGGTCTAAGTTTTAATTTACATAAAGTAATTTTAAATTCTGAAGAATTTTGTTCTTATTTTTTTCTTTTTGTCTCTTTGGTTTTTATTGAAATTTTTTATTTAAAGTATATGCTGTGAGTTTGTTGTATCATATCATAAGATGAGCCTCACTGATAAAGTTAAGCTTGCGATGGTGCTGTTTATGGTTGTATCGGCGGAATTAATGCAATGCTGATGAAAGAAAAGTAAGAATAATATTCTTTAATAATTTGAGTTTTAACTTTTCGCATCGAGTTTTGTAGTTTCACGGTTGTTTGAATTAATATTCTCATGCCATACTAAATCAGCTACCTTAAAATTAAAAAAAGAGAGCCTTTAAACAGTCTTATTTAACAATAAATCGGAATTAAGAGGATATTTAGTTCGAAAAGATAATAAATTCATGAGACAAAATTTATGAGTTCTCTCTTTTGGGCATACATCGTTTCCAGAGGACCGCACTAAAAATTAAATTTCCAACAATGGTTTCAACTGCTTTTATAATTTATATATCTTCTTTTAAAGCTATATGTAGCTATGATTTTCTTTCACACTCTTCTACTTCAGTTCCTTATCATTGTCATACCACCATCAACATTCCGCTTAATAGATTGAATTAATTTGTATTTGTTGAATATTTTTCCTTGAAAAACACAATATTATGCTGTCTTCATAAGTTCTCATAGCATCCTATTCAGTTCTCGTTACTGTTCTCAACCTAGAAAGATCCCAATTGGAAGGAAAGTTGATTTGACTATAGTCCTCACTAAGGTAAAATTTCTTTTGAAAAAAAAAATTCCATAAGTTTTCACACATATTGAGACATAAAAAATAACAATTAAATCATCAACAACACTTTTTCTTAAAATCATCGTATGCAACTAAATTGACAAGTTAATTAACGCATCAACTAAAATCAAAAGGTAAATTTAGTGTATTTAGGTGTTATACTCGGTGTATGAGTACGACTACCTAAGTTCCAACCCCAACCCAACCCCACTTAATAAATAGGTGGAGGGGACATTTTTCATGAGCACCCTTAAACTTTTATCCTTTTCCATTTTAGCCCCTCCGTAATACTCTTCAAATCAGATAATTCAGTAAAAATATTTTTTTAATCAAAATGGTTGCTCTGGAAGGTTGTCTCGAATCTGAGTGAATACCGGATTATTGAATCCGGAAGATGTAAGAATCGAAATGTGCGATGAGAAGATCAAAATTTGAGGGGTGCTTACCGAAAGTGTAATCTAAAATATGTCGCCAAATTTAAAATACTTGTCACAATGACCAATCCGATGAATATATTTGTGTTCCAGATTGCTCAATCCGGGAAGTAATGTTTGTGTTTCAGAATGTTCAATTTGATCATTATGTTTGTCTTTCGTCTTGTTCATCTTCTCCCAAACTCCATCTTCATCTTGCTCATTCTCTTTCAACCGCCAACTTGAAAACTACAATCGATTAGTTGAAGTGTAGGACTTCTTGTTTTGATACATTTTTACCTTTGTCCTTGAAATTGATATCAGGATGTTCCTTAGCTCTCAAGAGGTTAGGAATCATAAGGACACATGAAGCTAATGGACTTAGTAAGTGTTGGATCTTTTGAAAGAGGATTACCGAGAAAGTACAATACTAATGAGATATGAGTTCAATCCACACATAAAGGATTGACACCACTTTCAACCTAAAACCTTAAGTCAATGAATTTATAGATCTTTATTCTTATATGTGTTCAACTTTCTATTTTTACTTAATGTGAAACTTAAAGTTAGACTTTGATTCCTAACCGTAAGTAGATTCTCTATTATTCCTAGCATTACTCCCTTTACTCTTTTTTCTTTCTCTAGCTTAGTTACTCATTTGCAGCTCCAAGATTGGAAAGAAGAACAGCAGATCGAAATGCAAGCTCATATAAATAATGTTTACAATTTACAACTTTAGAGACACAACTTATGGCCTAAAACGTACAGCACAAAAAGAATGAATACTTAAGGGAGAGAAGTCAGCAAGAGGAATATTAAGCAATACCGCGAGTAATGGATTTTTATATTCAAATAATCAAACCTCGTTTTTTTTTTTCTGATTCAATTGACATGGTGTTTGTTCAATTTCTCTTGGTATATCATTTAAGGCACAAGCGCCATAAATTTTCAATGTATTGTTTGTAATAAGTCATTACTGTTTAATGTAAATATAAATGAGATATTTGCTACCTCTATCAAATTTTGATTTTCTCCTCTTTCCATGTATTTGTATTTTAAATTCAGTTGAAATAAGATTTTTTCTCCTGTTTTTCAGAACTACAGGTGTAGATTTGCAAACATATTGATGAAAGTCCTACACTGAATAAACATACAAGGAGAAAAATCCACAAATCACATGAAAAGTCCTACATCATTAAACTCTTTCCACATACTCAAAAACAACTTAAAAGCTCAGAGAAATTCTGAATCATCCTCATTCACGAAGTGGACTCTCTTTCCGGCATTTCATCAAACAGCTTCAGTGCCTGCATCAGACCACATTTCACATGCATAAAACAAAACCCTGTTCACCACGAACAAATCTGGCTCAAACCCACCTTGATCATATACAGTGAGACACGGAAAAGTGCAAACAAACCTCCCTGTTCTACTTATGCTCAACTTTATTATAACTACATTGAGAACCCAAGGGATTGCATAATATCTGTGTACAATGCACGTTTATTTCAAAAGGATGGTATCCATGGATTCACAGGCTGTATTTTGTGTTTAACAAAGTTAAAATATGTGTTAAGGGTTGCTATTGCTATATTATCATATTACTGGTGTCTCAAACTCTCTGGTACATTTCTTTGTCTAACAACAATGTTATAGTAAAAAACATCAAGTCCTCAAGTACAAGCAATCCAATGAATTTAGAAAGAATAATTGCCTGGATTAAGGTTGAGAATTTTGAATTGATTCCCTTTTTTGGTGCTGCTACGATTTTGATTTAGGCTTGAATAAATGAATCGGAACTGAGAACATTAACCAACATAATTATCCAATACTTCATTTTGATTTTAATTTATCAAAAAGCACAATACACATAAACCAATGAAATCACAGAATAAAAAACAACAGAATGCACAGAAAATGTTGCACCAATGCGAGAACTTTGGAAACAACGTCAATGTTCACACGTGGTGCATGTGGTTGTTGCAACAGTATGTAGATGTTAACTACCGAACCTACCTGGGCGGAAACTTCAATGTTTCTGACGCAGACTCGTTCCAAATCGCACTTTTTCCTATTCTTCACATTTGCATCCATGTAAGTTCCCTTCCTCACTACGAGGAATTGGGAGAACTCATTCTAATCCTCCTTCCTCGTTCACAACATTTGTTATTGCCAATGGAAATTGCACTTTCTCTTCACAAATCCCAAACCCCACTTCTGGGTTCTTCATCTCCTGGGAACCTTTCTTCTTTGGGGCGTTGCTTTGCCTCAAAGGAAAGAGATCGGTGTCACCCGTTTTCCCGGATTTGTTGTTCCTCCATGAAACGAGGGCTGAAACCAAAACCAAAGAAAGTGGGGCATGCTGAAAGACAAGTGACAGTTTTTGAGGATAACGCGTTCAGGAAACCGTCCTCTTCTGGGATTTGTCGTCAGATAGAGAAGTTGGTTATGTGTAATAGGTACCGGGAGGCAATGGAGTGGTTTGAAATTTTGGAAGTTGGACATGATGGTTTTGATGTGGGTGGTAGCACCTATGATGCTTTGGTGAGTGCTTGCGTCTGTTTGAGATCGATTAGAGGTGTTAAGAGGGTGTATAGTTATATGATCAACAGTGGGTTTGAGCCTGATTTGTTTGTGATGAACAGGGTTTTGTTTATGCATGTGAGATGTGGTCTCATGCTCGATGCACGAAAGCTGTTTGATGAAATGCCTGAGAGAGATTCGGCTTCGTGGATGACCATGATTGGTGGACTTGTAGACACTGGGAATTTTTCTGAAGCTTTTAGGTTGTTTCTGTGTATGTGGGAAGAGATTAATGACGGAGGATCACGCACGTTTGTCACCATGATTCGGGCATCGGCTGGATTGGGTCTTGTTCAAGTTGGAAGGCAAATTCATTCATGTGCTTTGAAAAGAGGGGTCGGTGATGATAATTTTGTGTCTTGTTCACTGATTGACATGTACAGTAAGTGTGGTAGCATCGAGGATGCTCATTGTGTATTTGATCAAATGCCAGAGAAGACAACTGTAGGATGGAATTCCATTATTGCTAGCTATGCACTTCATGGTTATAGTGAGGAAGCTCTTAGTTTATACTGCGGCATGCGAGACAGCGGAGCTACAATAGATCATTTTACTATTTCAATAGTGATAAGAATTTGTGCGAGATTGGCGTCATTGGAACATGCAAAACAAGCTCATGCTGCTTTAGTTCGTCATGGTTATGGCACTGATATAGTGGCAAACACTGCACTTGTTGACTTCTATAGCAAATGGGGTAGGATGCAGGATGCCCAGCATGTTTTCAACAGGATGCGGTGCAAGAATATCATATCTTGGAATGCATTGATTGGCGGATATGGTAACCACGGTCAAGGAGAAGAGGCTGTAGAAATGTTTGAGCAGATGCTTCAGGAAGGGATGATTCCTAACCATGTCACTTTCCTTGCTGTCTTATCTGCTTGTAGCTATTCAGGTTTATCAGAAAGAGGTTGGGAGATTTTTCACTCTATGAGCAGAGATCACAAGGTTAAGCCCAGAGCAATGCATTATGCATGTATGATTGAACTATTAGGCCGGGAGGGCTTATTAGACGAGGCTTACGCACTAATAAGAAGTGCTCCTTTCAAACCAACGACAAACATGTGGGCAGCATTGTTGACAGCATGCAGAATGAACGAGAATCTAGAGCTGGGGAAGTTGGCTGCTGAAAAGCTTTACGGGATGGAGCCGGAGAAGCTGTGTAATTATGTAGTGCTTCTGAACCTATACAACAGTTGTGGTAAATTAAAGGAAGCAGCAGGTGTTTTGCAGACCTTAAAGAGGAAGGGTTTAAGAATGCTTTCGGCATGTAGCTGGATTGAAGTGAAGAAACAACCTTATGTCTTCCTTTGTGGAGACAAATCTCATTCCCAAACAAAGGAAATTTATGATAAGGTAGACAGCCTGATGGTTGAAATATCTAGGTATGGTTATGCTGTGGAGAATGAAACTTTGCTTCCTGATGTGGATGAAGAGGAGCAGCGTATTCTAAAATACCACAGTGAAAAGCTGGCTATAGCTTTTGGACTTATCAACACTCCATATTGGACACCTTTGCAAATCACTCAGGGCCATCGTGTGTGTGGTGATTGTCATAATGCAATTAAACTTATAGCCAAGGTTACAGGACGGGAAATTGTGATAAAAGATGCTAGTAGATTTCACCATTTTAGAAATGGTAGTTGTTCTTGTGGCGATTATTGGTGATAACAAAATTGTATCATTCACGTCACAGTTCTATACACTGAGTAGCTTGCTGTTAGCTCATCTTAGCCTCACATTTACTTAGGATACAAATACAATACATGTAATTTATTCTGTGATCAGTTAATAAAAGTCCTATCTCTTTTTAGCACTTTAGAGTTGCTTGTCATTGTTTAATTTGTGTTTGTTACTGGCTTGGTTTGCTGAGGACTGAGTAGCTGAAGTTTGCCTGATTTCTTTTTTGTAATTGGATAACATCTTTAAACTCATAAAAACTTAAAATAAACAGAATAGTTAGTGTTCTGTCGTCAGTGTTGTTGATGCCACAAATTGCAACCTTGCACATATAGATCAACATTACATTGGGCATTTAATGGACTATTAAAAGAGCTTAATCGATTTGAAGTTTGACAGATTCTATTGCTCACGTAACAAAAATTTAATGTCTTCACTAAAAGTCATTTAAATATTTAGGAGGATTAAAGTACTATTTTTATTTTTTAGGAACTTAAAAGGACATGATCCGTATTTTTGGAACATAAATAAAATCGAGTCTAGTACTTAAGAGCCCAGAGGAATAAAAATGAAAGAGTTTAGTGCAAGAAAGATAACAACAGCCTAAAGCTTGATGCATTATTTTCTTTGCTTATTTTTGTTTTGTTTGTCAGAAATGAGATTATGAGTTAAGGAAATCGTGCGTTGCTCAAGTGCACCGATCCAATGGATGTTTTTGAAAGAAAGTTCCTCACATTTACATGTGTAAAGAAAAAAAAAACTCAGACCAAGTTACTTTTGTTTACTTCATCAGTACGTTTAGAGAGTTATTATTCCTATTCAATGAACAATAGGTACAATTGCTTTACCTTGGTTTATGCTGAAATCTATGTCTCTGTACCAAAATCAGGATACAAAAGAAAATTTATTTGCAAAAATCAATACATCTTGATATACCAATTAATAATTTAAACATAAATGCGAATAGCTGATTACAAAATTACAGCTCTAAACAGGTTGATGAACAGGATAAACTGATTTGGGCTTCTACATTAGGCCATTAACCGGTGATGTGCTAAAAACTGGTGACTCTTTGTTGTTAGCTGCATCATTGCCACTGCTCTTTCTTCGAGGCTTAGCCTCTCCAAGCATCATAATGACATCCCTCATGGTTGGTCTGTCCTTGGGGAGCTTGGCAGTGCAAAGAATTGCTATTCTTAGAACTAAAAGCATCTCTTCTACAACATACCTGCTATTTCCTACACTGGGGTCTAATGCTTCTTCCAGTGATTTGTTGTCTCTAATCTTCATTCTAATCCACTCTACAATGTCTATTGACTCTCCAAAGTCTGGATCTAAAGGCCTCTTTCCCGTGAGAAGCTCCAACAAAACTACTCCATAACTGTAAACATCAATCTTTTCATCTACCTTCAAGGCATATCCATATTCTGCCAAACGGTAAATCATTGAAACGTCATGGATTTGTACATCGAAGGTGGAGCAAATATGAAAGTAGACAATCTTTACAAATATAAACATTGAATGACATGATAATTGAAAGATACTTTCTCTAATGTGTACGCTACATATCCTGTTTGATCTAAAGTGGTTTGGAAGCTAATGTATGAACTGATAAAGTAAGATGTATAGAACTTGTAACTCACCAGGGGCAATATAACCATAAGATCCAGCAACCATGGAGACTGTTTCATTCTTCTGGATCATCATCTTTGCTAAACCAAAATCTGCTATCCGTGCCTCAAGGTTTGCATCAAGCAATATATTGTTTGACTTGATGTCTCGATGGATCACGGGGGGATGACAATCATGATGAAGATAAGAAAGTCCTTGTGCAACTCCTAGAGCTATGTTGTACCGTGAAACCCAGTCTACAAGCAATCTTGTTGCTTGTCTACCATGCAAGGCTTCTCCTAGGTTGCCATTGTGCATGAATTCATAAACTATCATCACATCAATGTCATTATGAAGAAATCCTAATAGTCTAACAATGTTTCTATGCCTTAGTCTCCCTAAAAGATTCACCTCCCCCACAAGGTCATCACTACTTCCAACTTCAATATCAGTTCCTGTTCTCCACAATTTTTTCACTGCCACAACTGTGTTTGATTGCGGTACCTCAGCCTTATAAACAATCCCTGTGGCTCCCATGCCAATCACATTTGTTTCCTTGATGCAAGCTAGAATGTCAGTACTAGTAAAACCAAGCCTCTGAAATGCCATCAATCTCCAGGGCCATCCTTTGCTACCCTTGTAAAATCTTTCTCGGAAGCAAAACCCATCAGTGTACCATCTTATGTACAAAGATCTAGCTACCACAATCGCTATCCCAATAACTAGGATTGATGATATTCCAGTGATCCATGCTGTAATCATATGCTTTGTGCGTAAGCTTCTTTGCCTTGAAGAGTATGCAGAGTTTTGGTCACATGAAGGGAGGACACCACCACATAGACCAACATTGCCCACAAGATCATTTGGGTTTACAGTTCTTAGTATTCCATTCGCTGGGACTGGGCCTTCTAGCTTATTGTATGAGACATTAAGTGCTTCAAGAGCTGGAGAAATTCCAAAGCTTTCAGGTATTTGGCCTGTCAGAGAATTGTTGGAAAGGTCAACCATGGCCAATGAAGGCATCTTAGCTAGTGATTTTGGGATTTCACCAGTCAATTGGTTGTTTTGGAGGTTCAAATTTACCAACTTCTGACATGAAGCAATGCTTGCTGGAATGCTTCCGGATAGATGATTTGACGAGAGATCAAGAACTGCAAGTGATGGACAATCCTGGAATTGGTCTGGGATTTCACCTTCCAAGTTGTTGTTGGAGACCATGAAAGCTTGCAGGTTTGGAATGGAAAGGACGGTGGAGGGAAGAGAAGAATGGAGTTTGTTTCTTGAGAGATCAATGAAGGAAAGGGATGTGGAAGAAGCAATGTCATCAGGAATTCCACCAGAAAGACTATTATTAGCCAATTCTAACCTTTGAAGCTTCCCAAGCTTGCCAAGACCCACAGGAACTGTCCCTGAAAGAAAATTGTTGTGAATTCGAACACGTACAAGTGAAAAGCACGTTGATAGGGTTGATGGAATTGGACCAGAGAAGGCATTGTTGAATAGTATAAGCTTAGTGAGATTGCCCTGGCTGCAAAGAGTTTCTGGAATCTCTCCAGAGAATGAATTGGATGACACATCCAACCATTGCAATGGTGAATTCTTGCCAAGATTACTAGGCAATGGCCCTGACAAGGAATTGTTCCATAGCTCAAGTACCTCCAGTTGTGGCAAATCTCCAAAGCCAGAAGGCACAGGACCAGACAACTGGTTGCCCATCAAGTTCAGAAGTTTTAAATTCTTCAGCTGACTTATTTCAGCTGGAATTTTTCCTGACAACATGTTATCAGAAAGATCCAGCAACTGCAAAGAAGTCATATTGCCAATTGCTGCTGGAATTCTGCCTTCAAAATTGTTGTTGTAAAAGAAAACTGTATTCAACAACTCGAGCTTTCCCAATACACTTGGAATCTCACCACCAAGATTGGCCACTGCTAAATCAAGATACTTAAGATTGGTGAGGTTGCCAAACTCTTCTGGAATGACACCTTCAAATTCATTATATCCAAGAATCATATACTCCAGAGACGAAAGTTGTCCCAGCTCTCCAGGAATTTTACCAGTGAGATTGTTCCCTGATAGACCAAGGAACTTCAACTTATGCAAGTTGCTGAACGATTTTGGAATTGACCCTACAAAAAAGCTGCCTCTGAGATCAAGCATCTCTAAGGAAGAGGCATTTCCAAGGTCCTCAGGAAGAGAACCTGAGAATTCATTGCTGGATGCATTTAGGGTCATGAGTCTCCATGCTCTTCCAAGGCCTAATGGAAAGTCACCATTGAAGAAATTTTGGCTCACATCAAGTTTGTTAAGTGTGGTGAGATTGGCTAAGGATTTTGGCAATGGCGATGAAAAAGCATTGCAACACAAGTTGAGAGAGGTAAGACTTTTAAGTCTTTGTATAACATCGGATACTGTACCACTGAGATTCTTGTGGGATAGATCAAGCTCCTCTACAGCTCCCGCCGAGTTGCATTTGATGCCAGTCCAGCTACAATGAGATGCATCCTTTACCGGTGCTTTGTCATGCAGTTTCCAATCCCGAAGAGTGTTCAATGGATCAATGAGACCTGCTTTTATAGAAAGCAAAGTCGATACTTCATCATTTACAGCAGCAGAAAAACCATAGGAGGAACAACCAATGTAGCAAAAGAAGATGAAAAGCTGGATTTTCATTTGGTTTTTGATCTTCTTCATGCTGTTTGATTAATGGCTCACTTCTCCATCATTTGCATTTTTGTGAAACGAGGGACATGGTTGTGAGGATGGACACAACACTGGCAGAGAGTAATATGTGCAGTTTGTGAGAAGTGGTTGAAAGAAGAACAGCATATGCATGTGATTCTGTATATTATATGACAAATAAATAAACTAGAACAGTAGTTTCGGTTTAAGAACTAGTCAGGTTTATGAAGCGGTATTTCAAAGAAGCTAGCAGTGTGCGACAGTGTATGTAAAGACAGGTGAAGCTTTGGATCTATTAGAAGTTTATCCGACATGAAACATGGGAGAATATGGCTCTTAATGCTGTTTAAGTTTCTACTTCTTCCTCTTTTGCTTATCCTTGTCAATCTCAAGAGGGATAATGCAGTTAATTTTTTTATTTAAAAAGTTTATCTCTTGTTTGTTTATTAAGAATTCCTTTTACAGTAATCAAATTCTTCCTAACAAGATTGTGAGCGAAGGAATGTGAGAATTTAAAATCTTCTCCACATAAAAGATCAGAAGAAGACTGATCCACAATGGCCTTCAGATTTTATATTTCTTTTCTAGCAGTTAATGTTAATAAATGCAATCATAATAATTACTGACCCCATCTCAGAGTTAACTTTTCCGATTAAACTATCCAAACACTAGATCTCACAGCTTCACAAACATAGACATAAGTTCCACAATCTATATTTGAGATCAACCAGATGCGGAAACGAGAAAAAAGTGAGGTAAAAATGTTGAAGAATATGACAACCACATTAACACAGAACTACACTGTTAAAGTGTTAAAGGAAACTTTATTTTCAGACAATAAGCATTGTCTAAAGCATCTTTCTCAGTACATTAAATACAACTTTTTTGTTAGGCCGCTTTAAGTGTGTTTCATACTAAGAGTGTGAAAATGCACTTTCAAGTTCGAGCTGATTGAAGGGTAACTTCTAAGTATGACAAAGATTCAGAAATGATGCATTAGTGGGCCAACTAACATATGGTTAATGTAGGATCCACCAGAGAACATTGATGTACTCGTGATTATCTTAACATCAAATTCCAAACCAGTCATGTGATGATGAGAATAGCTTTTAACAGAGAGAAAAATGATGTCCCTGTATATTTTTTTTAAGTCCACTAGCAAGGGCCAGAAAGAAAAAAGACACACGGGTGGGAATGGGAGAAAGATGAAAATAAAAATAAACTAAAATAAAGATCTGAAACACCACCCATCATGCACTTGATGGTTTTAGGCTCATCAATGTTAATTATTCATTATGATTTTGATGAGGGAATCTTTCCATGTTATAAGGTGAAAGGAACTTGAAAATAAGACAAGTTCTACCACCCATTAACTTAAAAAAACTAAAATGAATAGTGCAGGGTATTTTTAAACCAGTGCATAGCATGTACACTCAATTGACCATATTGGTGAAATAGTAGAAGCCTATGCATATGCATCCGGGAATTAATGGTCCTTGTTTTTTGTAGACATTAGGGTAGATTTGTTTATTTGATTTTTTATTTTACAAGACACAAATTAGATGAAGAAATGAACAAGTGTTAGATGAAGATAGGAAGATGTTGATAATAATGGAGAATAAACAAAGAGGAGAATTTGCAAACAGAAGAAAATGGGAGAAAAGTGCAAAGTCTTGATCAATCATGGTCTGAACCTACCAACTACCACTTCTGATATAAAATATATTTCTTCTTTTCCTTTCTCTCTATCAATATTCACATGCACACATGGTGTGGACTGCTATAACAAGAAATTAATTTAGTGATACAGTGATAATGTTTCTGCTCTTCCTATTGCTTAGATCACATCTGGTGCTGAGACAGATGGAAGACATGTGAAATAGCAGCTTCCTAGTGAAGTACAAGGTTGCTTATTATTGGAGAGAGACAAATGAGAACTTCAAACGTTTTTAACTAAAAAAATGTTGTTTGTGATGGTTGTTCTGTTGAATTGGTGTGAAGGTGGAAAATGGAGAGAGGTTAGGAGTGAAAAAACTTGATTACTTGTGTCCAAATGCCTTGGTGACAAGGAAAACCAGAACCAGCTTTCAGCGTTTAATAAAAAAATGGAAAGAAAAAGAGAACCATTTTGCAGACAGCGAAGAGATGCCACAATGGGATCATGGTGCTCCGAATTGCACATGCAGCACGTGCATGTGACGTGGCTCCGACTTTAATTGCTTTGGAAAATTGTTCCTAGGTTTACTTTGGTTGATCAAAACCAAGAATTTGGGTTTTGGGCTTCCATTATACTACCAAGAACCCTGAATGCAAACCAGGTTTCAGTTTCAATTTTCCAATTAGAGTTTCAAAGTTTTTATTATTATTGATCTGATATAAAGGTGCTCAATTTTGCAGTATTGTATCAGTGGAAAAAAAATTGAGACTCTGATAATAAAAATTGAGACCCTTGTGATCGGGTGATTGTACTCATCGATGAATAATAAAAAAAGCATTTCACTGAATTTTGTTGACTTCTTCGTTAATTAGGTAATAAAAATTAGGTTAAAACATAAGTTCAAAATTTTTAATTATTTCTTCATATTTTTATTGGTCTTATTATTATATGCTAACAACTTAAATATATCTCACGTG
>Ga0099822_1005495_pt1 | contig 16552 bp, 7 predicted proteins | sample CowpeawhiteBW_FD_76839 | JGI IMG/M metagenome (GOLD analysis project Ga0099822, IMG submission 76839) | Root nodule microbial communities of legume samples collected from California USA - Cow pea white BW | ecosystem: Host-associated > Plants > Roots > Nodule | place: USA: California | collected...
ATATATATATATATATATATATATATATATATATATATATATATATATATATATATATATATATATATATATATATATATATATATATGATGGATTTCACATGGATAAAATGTGTTGTTGGTTCTAAGATAGTCAAACTTAGTCTTACTATCTCTATATTTTCAATTAGTTGAATTATAGTTCTTATATATTCCATTCTTAAACGGTTGATGGTCTTTATTTCCCATGGGATTGGTCCATGTATTTAAACTTACTAGGTTCCCAAGGCACCAAAATTCAAATGAGTGACACTTATGTGAACAAGAATCTACGTTTCTTTATCATCGTTTATGGTTGTTGCTCATACATGGGAGTACGATTTCTTTTTGGTTTATAACTATGTAGTGATACAAATTTATATGCATATCCTTGACAATTGAGCAATGATTCCTGCAGGTATACATTGGTCCCTGCTTCTGTGTATCTTGGGTTTTGTGCTTCCATACTTTGGGTTGGAGAGGTACATGTAACCTGTGAAGATTTTATAGCTCCTTCAATTTGTCATTGGTCACCTGCATCTTTACTTATCGTAGTTTGACCTGTCAGGGAACATATCTCACTTCTGCTGCACGCAGCCATTCTACAGATAACAACTTGCATGAAGGTGCAGTAATTGGTGACTTGAATGGGGAATTCTGGGCCGTGTATGCACTTCACCAGGTGATCATATTATTTTGAACTCAGCTGTTATTTTTGTTTCATTAAAAAAAAAAAGCTCTTAGAATTTGAAATTGATTGAGGAAATACCCGTTTTGCAGTTTATTGGAAATCTCATTACATTTGCTCTACTGAGTGACGATCAGCAGGTTTGTGGTGGTTAACCTTTCCCATTTTCAAAATTTTATTTTACTCTGTTTATTTCAACCATCAGTTCATGATATTAGTCAAGCATACCCTTGCCTTGTTAGATATATCTTCAGGAATTGCCACTGGTGAAATATCTTCAGGAAAAGGAAAAAACCTCAACTAACTTGATGATAATGGAACCCCTGGTCCAAATTGGTTGAATAGAAATAGTATTTAGCTTTTCTATCAAAGAAGTGCTATCACACTTTTAGATAAAAATCATGCCACTTTCTATTTGGTGTCTCATTTCCAAACTATTGAAACTTGGAGGAATTTTAACCAATGAAGGAAACACTTATTTTTCAAACACTGTAATTTAGCATTTCTGTGTTTTGTTTTTAATTTCCCAATTTATTTATTATTAATACATGAAAAGATGTTAATATGTATGATATGCAATTTTGAGGAAATGTAAATATGAGCTCAGTTTTACCCTGTACCCTGAACAATAACTGCTCATTTGACAAGCTTTTTTTATTTAAAATATAGTACACATTCCATTATTTGATTATGTTTCTCATTAATGCAGGGGGGAAGTACCAAAGGAACCACTTTGTTGTTTATTGTATTCCTTTTCATTATGATTTTTGGTACAATATTAATGTGCTTCTTGCGCAAAAGGAGTGTTAATAGTAAGGGGGAACAAGAGCTTTCAGATGCTGGTGCATGTGCGTCCTTGAAGTCCCTATCTAAATCACTTGCCAATGCATTGTCTGATATAAAGATGTTGTTGCTCATACCCCTTATTGCATATTCAGGTCTACAACAAGCATTTGTGTGGTAATTCTTATGAATTATAAGGCATTCATTCTTTTGGATTTTCAATAATGGTTCTATGATTTAGTGTCCTTTTATTCTTGTTATACCTTGTTTGTTAACGAAATACTTTTTGGCAGGGCTGAATTTACCAAGTATGTTGTAACTCCTGCAATTGGTATTTCTGGTGTGGGTAGTTCAATGGCAGCCTACGGGGCTTTTGATGGAATAGTAAGTACAGGAATGCAGAACTATATTTCCTTGCCATTGCTGGTTGTTTAAAATAATTAGCTTTGGTTATATCATGTGAACAAGCTTCTGTCTCTTATTTCCTCATTTTTTATTTATTTATTTACTTATTTTATATTCTGAAATGTCTTCGAGTAACTGATACCAATTTCTTTCTAGACAAGGAAATTGCCATGTTCTAAATTTTTTCACTATGGTTCTAACATGTGGACAAGGAAATTGCTGTGTTATATGTTTTTTCATGGTGGTTCTAACATGTAGAGCCCCTTGCCACACCAAAATATGTTGTAATGGGATCTACTTTATTTTCTTATTTTCTATGAATATGTCAGTGTTCTCTGTTTGCTGGTCGTCTCACCTCTGGTCTCTCGTCTGTTACAAAAATAGTTTCTGTCGGTGTTTTTGTTCAGGCAGTCGTATTGATCTTACTTCTGCTAGACTTCAGGTAAGCAGTAATTATTTTTCTTTGAATGAAGTTGATCTTATTTAATTTATTTTCCAATATTCATCTTGCCTATATCTCTCTTTCCCACTCCTGATGCAGCATAAGTAGCGGATTGCTTGGTACTCTTTACATACTCTTTTTGGCTTGTTTATTGGGCATTGGTGATGGAGTTTTAATGACGCAACTAAATGCTTTGATTGGAATACTATTTAAGCAGGACACGGTATACAAATGATGCCCTATTAAGATGTTTACCTTGCTTCTGCATTGCTGTTTTGTTCAGTTATTTTATTTTGCTTGTTCCTCGTTTATTCTTCACACATTGCACATGCTTTCTGCTTGATTCTTTTTCTCTATCAATCTATTCCTCCTCCTCCCCCCCTCCCCCCACATTTTGGCTTAACAACTGTGTTCTTGGATAAATTTCTCCATAAAGTTTTGTATACTTAACTTTTGTAGAAACTTACTAATTTAACTTCTCCACAAGATGAAATGCATAAGTTGATTTTAATATGCGAGAAAATATCAGTTGATGTTATCTTTCATTTTCTTTTCCCTCCGAAAGTATTTATGGAAAAGTTTATTCTAGTATGATCTTAGTTTAAGTTGCCTCTAATGTCAAGTCTCTGTTGCTTCCGGTGCAGGAAGGGGCTTTTGCTCAGCTAAAGATATGGCAAAGCGCTACAATTGCTATCGTGTTCTTTTTCGCCCCGCTCATGTCGTTCAAATCCGTGGTTGTGATTATGCTTGCTTTCCTTTGTGTCTCATTCTGCATTTTTCTATGGCTTGCTCTAAAGGTGGGGAACACATCACGTTCCACGAGTCTCCGAATTTAAAGCTGCTTCAACTACATACACTATAGATTTTTGTATACATTGTTTCATTCTGTCTTCTCGCGAGTAGCACGTCCAATCTGGACTGTCTTTATTTTATGGTGAAATTTCCTTCAGTTGAATGAGCTGTATAATCTGTGACATCTCTCAGTGTGTTTGGTAACACATTTGTTACCGCTGGCTGGACGTGATTCCGTGGAAGCAATTAATAGTTGCTTTTACACTTTTGTTTATGTAAATTTTCTAGTAAACATGGATCCCAACCTTTGTGTAATGTGTCTATTTATAGTTGTTCACTAAAAGATAGCCTAGGTAGGAACAAGTAAAGAAAAGAGAAAAACACAGCTTCTTTCATAAATTCTCACGGAAGTTCATGATCGATTTTTCTTTTTCTCACTACCAAACACATTAACAGGAAGCAGAGTTCTGATTTGATCTTTGTGAACTAAAGTGCGGAAACAACGAATCCGCCAACTACCCTGTTTTGTTTCCACGTGTAGAACGCTCTTAATTTTAATGTTGCGAAAGTCTCTCAAAAACTAAACCGAAGCTATAATCATAAAGCATGGTCTGTATGGCCAAATCCACAATCTGAACTTGGTCAGCAAGCCCATCATATGACTCTCTAAAGTCATCCTCCACTTCAATGCTCATTGGTCCATCGCATACCATTTTTCCATACCAAAATCACTGAAAAGAAGTTATGATTAGGTGGTTTCGCACCAATTTCACTGCATTCCTGTCTTATTTATAAAGACTGCATCAACTATCTTATCAAACCACCAAGAGCTTCCCACCATGTCCTTTTTCTGGTTCTCTAGCTTGGTCCGTTTGCACATCACATGGCCTATTGTATCCTATGCTGCCACTTGGATAACACTTCTAACGTTGACGGCGGCAGTGGCTTCTATCTCACCGCAGGTGGCGTTTGTCTCTGCCATATCCCCCTCCTCTTCGTTCTCTCAGAAGTGCAGCACTGATGGGTCCATCAGAATGCCCTTGGATGTTCCAGGAGACATCCTGTGTTTTCCTCCTCACATGTTCGTGAAGTCCAAGGTTGACCTAATCGTTCCACCCGTCTTTGCAGCAGCCATTGTTGCGGCTTCTGCTTGCGTGGTCCGAGCTGCGGGCATGTGGGAGCATGATCAAACTCGTTGAGATGCAACTTAACTGGGTCTTCCTCTTAGGATCAAATCATATCTATCTGAGACAAAAGAATTAACAAAATTCGATTATGTGTCACCTGAAATTAACAGATTTCGAGATTATGTGATAATTTTGCTGCTGAGAAGAGCTTCTGATGAACACGGCCTGACGTGGAGATTGGCTGTGAAACTGGGCTAAACTGGTTGCTTCTGTATATACGAGATTATTTATTTTTTGAAATCCACACAAGGAAATTGTCAAATGTTAGCAATGATGTGTTCGTAATAAATTTCTGAATTATTTGTCTTTCGGGTATGCTGATCATATGGGGAGTTAGATTGAGGTCAATGATCAATCTTACTTTTCAGTTAAAATAAATATTCCATTCAATACTAACGGCGAATAATTTTCTATAGCTGTTATTTTCATTTCAAGGAATAAAAATGGCAAAGATTCCTGTAATAAAATGGAATGCTATTTTAAATTCCAGAACAAGGTTACCGGTGTAAAATAATGTATTTCTGTACCTTGATTAGATCTTAGGAAGCTCAATAGCCACGAGATCCTCAAAACCTATAATATCTTATTATATAAAGTAGGTCCTGCCAATGCTAGAGTGAAACAATAAAAAATTCTCTTTTTTGACGAGACAACAATATTCTAATTTGGTTACAATCCAACTTGTCTACAATAGAGGTCATTGAATATGATTTTTGGTTCAAGAACAGTTTGCTGGGCATAAGTGGAAGGTGATCCAAAACCTTTTAGACTATTGATGATTGGAGCTCCATGAAGATAGACTCCGAAGATTACTTTGTTTATGATACAATAATTAATCAATTAATTAAGTTAAAAAAAACTATTTAAATTATAAACAGGATCAATGATTTATGATTATGAAAGTCACTGAAATTTAGTAGTCAGTTAGTCAGGTGCACAAGATTTCTTATGTGGTTTGTTAACGACTCATTGGTATTAAATTTTTTCAATGAATTTCTTCTAGAAAATTCTGAAGAAATCAAATTCAGAAACATCCTCCGAGAACAAACTGTAATTATATGTATCTGTAACGTTCTTCTTATTGCATAGACTGCAAGAGGCTTTTGTCACTAATTAAGGAGGAAAACACGAAGCAGCGAGAGTATTCAAACTCTTAAAATCGATTTGATCAACTCGTTGCTGAAATCCCAGAGTTTCTTTGCTAGATGTTTGTTTTTGGCATGCGCACTTGGCTTGCATAGATTGCAATCCACAAAGTACTTCCCAGTTACACCTTTCACGTTTGGGTGGAGAGCAACATAGCATGTCGTGGCTGCTCCCTACGATTTTTGTTTTTTCAGAAATTAACCTATGATTAGTGACAACATATTTCGAATTCTGAACCAATATTCGAATTTTAAAATGACGGAAAAACATACCTGAGGAACGTTCTTCCATATGTAAAAGGTGAAGATCTTCAAGAAGTCTGCGAGAATTCATAGTATTGTGTTACAACTTAAAAAGTGCATGTTATTTAGTTGTGTAGTTTTGTTTCTGTTTTTGAGGAGAATTAACATACGCATAAGGTAAGAAGAATGTCTCATAAGAGGTGTCATTATTACTCCTGGATGAACTGAGTTTGCTGTGATGTTCACACCCTCTTCCTGCACTCAAATATCAAGAAGAACAAACAGATAAAATATTGCATGCTCAATTTTGGTATCATCAAAGAAGGAAAAAAACCTTTTGCTAGTTTCTTTTATCAATATGATCATTGGAAAACAAAATGCGATCATAAAGTGCATGCAACACATTCATTGTGTATGACCTGAAGGCGATGAGAAAGCTCATTTGTATGCAGTATGTTTGCTAACTTGGACTGTCCATAAGCCTTCTTGTTACCATAACTGAAAGCAATAGTTACAAAAAACTGTGATGTTCCACTGATAAAAATCACTGTCATGATGCAGAAAGTTCAGGCCAGAAGCAAAGTGAAAATAAAATACCCTTTTCGCTCATTGATCTTATTGAATCTAATCCCCTTTATGTAAGTGTAGTTATGGGCAATTGATGACAGATTTATGATCCTGCCCTCTATTCCAGTGGCTTGTGCAGTTTGTTTCATTTTCTCAAGAAGCAGGTTTGTCAACAGGAAATGACCTGAGATGTCAAAAAAAGATGAGAAAAGGCATCATTTTTACTACCACTAAGGACTAAAATAAAATGTCATACAAGAATGTTGAGATTTTACCAAGATGGTTTGTTGCAAACTGCATCTCGATCCCATCCTCTGAGAGTTTGAAGGGACAGAACATTACTCCAGCATTGTTTCTGATATGAAAAGCCAATGTTATGAACTTATGATTCATATACTTGAAAAATGACTAACTCAATGACATTGAGCATGGATGAGATAGAATGTGATGTAACATTAAAAGGAAAACCAACATCAAGATATTGAGAGGAAGATCAAGAGCTATGAAGTTGTCGACAAAGGATGTCACAGAAGTGAGTGAGCACAGATCGAGCTTCATTATGTCGACTCGTGCAGACTCATTCTCTTCTAGTATACGTTGTTTAGCTTCTTTTGCAGATACCATGTTTCTCACTGCAATGATCACATGAACCTTTCGAAGTGCCAACACTCGTGTTGTCTCCAACCCAATTCCACTTGCTCCTCCTGTGTGAGAATTACTTTGAGTTCTTAATTATTACAACACATCACAGCAAATATAAGTAAAGTTCATTTCTTTCAAACATTCGAAGCAATTATAAATAATGGAACAATTTTATGTCGAGCTATCCATCAATATCATACTTTCAAAGAACTTTATCACACTAATACAAGGTAACTGGTTAAATTTAGTGGCATATGTATTTGTTAATTTTGTGATTGTGTTGATATTATTTATTCTGTTTGTATGATGTTGAATTCTGAAAATGGTGTGTGATACATTTACTTGATTTAACGTTTTTTAAACTTTAATTTAAAAACATATTTAAAATCCCGAGTTTTAGTATTGGCGAGAGATCAAAAACTATTTTGTAAATACATAAAACAAAACGTTGTTTTAAATTATTTTAAAATATATTAATATAATTTACTTAAAAAATAATTAAAACGGTAATTTAATCTTATAAATTTTTGCTTCATGATATTTTTTAAAACCGAGATATAAAATTTAAACTTAAAAGTATACTTTTGGATTAAAAAAATTCTTCCGTAAAAAGTCAAAGTGATAAAAAAGTTAAAACATTGAAATTTTAAGTTATCAGATATGTTGTACAAATATAACTTTTCATATTTTATGATAATGAAAAATTATAAAAGAAATATAAAAATATATGAAATTAAGAAAAATGGTCACTCATTTAAAAAACATTAGAAATTAGCAAAAAAGGAACAATTATTTCTTAAAATAAAATGAACTAAACATATATCTTTGAGTCTTTAATTGAAAAGTTTCCCAATCTTAATTTTAAATTTTTTCATTTGTGGTGAACGATTTTATATTTTGCTTTAAAAAGGACATTAGTCTCTCAGGGATAATGTGATAAATCATTGAATGATCAACATCACTATATATCACCCGTGAACGTTATCATTTGATGACAAAGAAAAAAATATTAACGCAGATCAAATTAATGTAATAAGACATGTCAAATTTTGATGAAATATTTAAAATAAATTTTGAAAAACATCAAGGAAAAAAAAAAAAATTTTATTATTTATAAAAAAAATATAGAAATGATATTAGTATGATAAGAATTGGTCGGGTGTGATATTAGTAAAAGGAAGAGATGGGTAGAATTTTTTTTAGACGAGAAATGAAATAGAGAAAAGAATAAATAAAATGTTAAATTATCTTATAATCTTTTATAAATAATATAAATATACATTATTTTTTAGTGTTTATATGATTTTTTTTATTATATAAAATAAAATAATTCAATATTTTATTATATTTTTTATATATTAATTTTGTTTTATGATTTTAAAACATATATAGTTAAGAGTGATAAAGGAGAATAATAATACGTGTAGAAATCGCCTTGTACCATAAAAAAAGTTCTCTTTAAAAATAAGTGATTATGATAAGGTAAATTTTGTACATACATACATGTTTCAATTTTCTCATCCTTCTAATATCCAATAAACAAAATAATATATTTACTTTTCTAAATTATTGTGTTAATAAGCAACTCAAAACAAAAAGCCGCGTTGAAAAAAAACAAAAAAAAAAAAAACCTCATAAAAGTCTACCTATAATACTTTTTTCCACACACCTACCTACAAATTCAACATCAACTTCATGCTCCCACAAATACTTAAGAGCGGACATATTTGACAACTATTATCACAGTTTTGTCAGTGAAACCTTAAAGAGATAAACATATATACTAATTTCAACTTCAAACATCAGTTCAACCGCAGGTTATTGTCCGTGTCAGAAACAACTTTTATATCACAAAAGCTCAAAAGCTTCCCTGAAGAAGATGCAGTTATGCAGAAGCTGGAATACTCTAAATCGTTTCTAATATCTATATATGCACGTAAGAACTCAGATTGTTATAACATGAACACATAAAACAAGATTCTGATACATATATATGTGTTAAAACTGACCTGTGATAATCGCAGTGAGGTTGGCACCATCGATTCCTTCAGTAACTTGTTCTGCAGTGGAAGCTGATCCAAATCCACTTGGACCAACCATCCCTGTTACCAACGAAATAACACCCACCATAGTATCAACAAAATGTGAAACCTCGGAGCCTTGTGACACAAACTCAGCACTGTCTTACAAATATATATATATATATATATATATATACACAGATATGTAGATATATATAGGATTACATTATGCAGTTGCAGACAATAGATTATGAAAAATCAAAGCTAAAAAGAGTGGGGCAGTTGCCATGACAGATTGTAAATCCTTCTCTTATTCTGAACTGCATTTAATTATCACCGTTGAAACTCTGTTCACACATTCAATCACTTACCTACCAATCAACTCTTTTTCATTTATGGTCAAGGTGTGCCTCAAAACTATTCAACTTACTTGTTTTTAACAACTTCTTCAACACGCCATATCCTTTTATTGCGTTAAGTTGTAGTAAGTTACACCAAAATTAGGGTTATGTCAGCTTATAAATACTTCTAAGTTTTTGAACTGCTTACAAAACTTGTTTAGTTTCGTGTAAACATACCTATTTAAGGAGCTTAATGAAAGTGCTATGTGACTGCTTCCAACTTCTTAAATCTCATTTTCAAAATGTACACATGAATTGTACCTTGTATCTTTTCTTTTCTTTACCTTAATTAAGGTAAGGGTTTACTGATTAGTCTTTTATTTATGTTTGTTTATTTTAGTTATTGCACTATTTATAATATCTATTTTATTATTTTATCATTTCACTTTAAAATAAAATATTGATAACATATGTATATTAGTTTAGTAAGACAATACTGTAGACAATAATTATATTTAAAAGTATGCAATGCTATAATCGACATAATAAAAGTTTACTCGTTTACTTTTTTATTTAAATTTAGTTTGAATATTTTAAAATAGGAGATTAATAATAAAACACACAATAAGAGAAAAAGCTAAATAATTAAAATTACTAATCGAAGATGATGTTTAAAAAGGGCAAATAGTATTTTCTTTTATTCTAGTAAAAGAATGTACAATATAAATGGAGTTTACTGAAATATTTAAATGTCATTTACAATATAAAATGGACACTAAGATAAGTTTACAATCACATATTGTTGAGTTATCAAGGTCAATGGTAATTCATAAACAAACGTCTTTCTTAACCCACAGTATGTTATATGTGTTAAGCTCCAAAGTCTAGTGATGCTATCTTAGGACTAATAAAAATGTTCTAAGTCACTTATACTCAATAAATAACTTGCTCCAATATAATCAAAGTTTCACATTGTTTTGAATTAAATTTAATGGTAACTTACATACTTTTTTTCTTTTTAACTTACTAAAATATTTGTTAATTACTCACCATCTAGTTAAGCAATTTTTTATTTAATAAAATATATAATTCGGTAATTTTTGGGAAGCAATTTACCTTAAAGTTATTTTTCTGAAATACTCATTATATTAAAATATTAAGTAAAAAGTAAATCTAATATCACAAACACCATTATTTTCATTCAATAATTAAAACCCATGCCTCATTCGAAAGCCTCTACTTCAATTTCAATAACTAAAATTATAAATCATTACCGAGACGCAATAATTTGTTAAAAATAATAAGTTCAAAACAGTTATAGTAATAAAATAAGGAGAATAGTAACCGGTGTCTTTAATACTATAATTAAAGAATAATTAATATCCATTGATTTCATCATTTTTATATTAAAAGTATAAATAATTAAATATATTAATTAAAATGGCATAAATGCATATAACATATTTTATAAAGATCAAAATACTTTTTCAAATTTATAGACAATAACTTCCAAATACAAAACAAAAATAAGTATTTTGAAATTTTTAAGATTTTTACTAAAAAGAATATTTCTACTTTAGTTAATTTTTTTTTATAAATTTTTTAAATGTTTAACACTATTTTTTTACTGATTTCTTTTTAATTTAAATTTTTTATGTTTAATTATATTTAATTTTTAACAACATTAAATTATAATTATTTTATTATTTAAATATATTTTTTATTTTTATTGATAAATATTAAAAAATATATTAAATACACAAAATTTTTATCTTTTAAATAAAATAAAATTGTACTAATAATTTATTTAATATCAAATTTAATTATATATTTTTATAAGATTAAATGAATATTAATTATCTTTAATAACATTAATCAACAAGATTCATGAACTAAATGTGATCCTAACTCCAAAACCATCCAACATTTACTTAAATAATTTAAAATATCCATGATCTTATAACACGTGGTAGTATAGTATAGTACATATCTATCTAATGGTCCTTTCAATTAAGAGAGACTTAGGTCGGCTAAAACAAATCACAATATTTATTGCTCTCTACCAATCCTACTAAAGGCTATCTTCCCAAGGTGAAAGAAAAATAATTAATTCTCATAAATATCTATTTAGTTTTTCATTTCATTTTCTATTTTTTTAATGAATTACGATGGTAGAGCTGAATTTTTGTGAATTGCGACCCATACCAAACTACAATAGAATACAATGAAGTGAAATGATGATATAGTTGGTTTTGTTTTTATTTGTTTTCCCTTGTGGGAAAGGTAAATGGACCACACAAAGAATCCCCTTTCCCAAAAACTTTATCATTAAAATTGTGACATCAATTCACTCGTGATTGTTATTGTCACTGCTCCCACTTCATTCAAACTACATCTTCATGCCATATTATATATATTTTTTATAAAAAGAAATTGACTTTTTTACTAAACAGGATCAATTAAATTTTAAAATTACGTATATGAGTTTCCTCCAAAAAAAAGTACATGTTGGCCAAGTTACAGAGGACTTCACTCTGAGTTATCATACCTTATGACAATTTTAATATAATTTATTTTTAAGTTGAAGTCATCATCTTTTATGGCAATCAAACTATAATTATTTTTTTTATTTTTGAATTGAAGTTGTCATTTCTTTTACGATTTTTAATTTCTTTTTGATATCGACATCTTTACATTGAAGTTGTTTTTCATAAGCACGACTTATCTTTTTGGTAAATTTTTTTAAAAAGAACTCATATTTGTAATTTGATAAAAAAAGCCAAAAGAAAATCATACCCTCAAGCTTCTCACCATATTTATTTAAATTAAATAATTCATTAACATTCTTATAATTTTATTCAAATTTTGTCCTTCAAAAAAATTGTTTATGGATTTCCATTATTGATTTTATTCAGTATTTTTTTTTTAATTCTAAGTAACACGAAGAAGAGAGAATAATGAAAGCGATATGGAAGAAAGAAATAGAATTGTGTAGTAATGATGCATTACTATAAAAATAATAAAGAGTTGCTTGCTTTATTCAGTAAAGATAATGAAGTTTAAATATGTGATACCTTTTTTGGGAAAAAAAAAAGGTAATAATGGTATTTAATTACTCTTAATAAAGCGTTATTTACTAGTCATCCGATGAACTTTCTTAAAATTATATTATTATTAATAAATGAAAGTACTTAGTGAACATTTCAAAAGTAGTATTTAATTGCTCTTAATAAAGTGTTAGTTATTGTTCATCTGATGAACTTTCTTAAAATTATATTAATAATAAATGAAAGTACTTTGGGAATTTAAACTGAGGATTTTGCTCACCTTGTTGTGAATATAATGAAAGGAGGAATAAGTGTTAATGTGTGATAAAATGAAAAGAAAATAAATAAAATAAATACCCAAGTAAACTTATTAAAACTGGGGTATGAAAAAAATATACAATTAGAACAAATGTAAAGAAAAAAATTCATAAGTATATTATGTAAAAGTTTTAGATTAAAAATTATATAAAACCTGTTATGGATTTGACTCATTACATTTAGTTGAATATAAAACTGAAGACTGATAAGAACTCCATGATCAATTATGGAGAAGGAAATGGAAGAAAAACAGGTGCACCCATATGCTCGTGCAAAAATAAAGCATTTGAGGTTAGGAATACATATTAATGGCCAACGGCATGAAAGCTGTGTTGCTTTGTGGCTGTGACACTAACTACACTTTAGCCGCAACCATCACTTAATTTATTGGCAACTTGCGAATTTAGGAAAATTTATGAAATTTGTGTATTTTTTTAATTTGCTAAAATTAGTAACTTTCAAAAAATAAATGTCAACGATTTTAGTTATTTTTTAGTTAATCTAGACCTTAATTTTCTTAGTTCAATCATGCTTGCATGTATAAGTGTTTGTTTAGTATATTTGCAAGTACAACAATAATTTAGGAAAAAGATAATATTACGACACTAAATACAATTTTATTAATAAACAAAAGTGATCATGAAGTCATATTAAGGGCGACTTAAGTTAAAAATATTGCTAGTGTATCTGTAATGTTTTTATGATGTTCATAAGAAAAAAATGATAGCATGAGAATGTTGAAATTCAAATAAGACATACAAGTGTGTGTGTGTGTGTGTGAACATGATATATGACATGATGTATGTGTTAATTGCATCACACTTAGTCGAAAAGACTAGTAGTATATGTGTGATAGTTAAGAAGTGTTGTTTTGTTGTCTTGATAATCGACTAAGATACTATTCTAGTCAACTAGCCAAATAATCTAGTCAACTAGGTATTTTCAGACAGCTGCTGATTCATATAAAAATAGATCACTGCACTTGCTGCATTAACGTTTTTCAACCAAAAGAAAAAGAAAGTGGGCTGAATATTTTCTTGGAACTGGAAACTCAAAATTTGACAAATGTGTATTCAATCTGATTTCTAAGTTGTATTTTTGTATTCTGTTTTAGTTTGAAATTCATTGTATTATTGGTTGATTGTGTTTGAAGCAAGTGTATGGTCTAAGCTTGCTATTTTGTTTGAAACGAGTGTGTGGTATAACTTTGCTTGTATAGTTTTCTTTTCTTAGAGTTAAGATTTGCTATGTAACTTTGTAAATCTTGTAAGTCTTTGAGATGTTGTGAAATAATTCTTTAATTGTGGTTTGCTAGGAGAAACTGGATGTAGACTCTAAAAAATCGAACCAGTATAAATATTTTCTGTGTAATTTTATCTTCTCCTTTATATTTTTGACATGGTATAAATAATCTAAACTTTAAACATCTAATTATATTGTTTCAATTACTTTAACAAGGTTTTTCAAAACAATTTTGAAAATGTTAAAATTGGGTAAAGATTGTCAAAACCGATTCACTCCTCTTAATCGTGAAATATTAGTATATCAAATTAAAAAAAAAGTAGAAGTTATGCTGAAAAATACTATTTATCCAATTAAAATAAGCTAACTATACATCGAGACATTACTTTTTAATTGGAAAATTATTCATTTTAACTACAAATTACCTACGGTTATTTTTTTTTAATATTTATCATATCAATAAATTACAACAAAAAGTACACTAAATTTATAATTTTTCCTCAATTTAAAAGATAGGAGCGAGTCTAAAAAATTATCTTCTTCTTATCCTTATCTGCCATTGGAACTATAAACAGGTTAAATATAAATCATTTAATTCTCCACATGCTCATGGCTTTCCTTCAAACAGCACCAACAGCAGAATAGGCTTTAGCATGGACACGATTAGGGGTACCCACAATGGCACCACCGACTCCCAAAAATTAAAAAAATCAATATTTAGAAACAAAGACCACAAATCTTGTCAGAACATATTCTCAGTTAAGTTTCTTTGGTAGAACTTTAGTATTATTGTTTTATACGCTTATAGTGTATATTAATTTTAATACATTAATAAAAGTTGATAATATATTTTAAAATATTAAAATTAGTGTATTCTGAAAACACAATCAAGCAGAAGAACAAATGAGTATGGGGTATTCTTTGAATTTTCTCCATTTTTACAAAAATTTTCCAACTTAGTAATATAATTATATTTAACTTTTCAAATACAGTACGAAGATATAATGAGTGTGTATGTTATCTTATCTCCTATTTTCATATCTATCTTCATTTTAAATTATTGACTTAAATATCTTTTTCATCCTCATATTCGTAGTGTTTGTTGTGGATGGTTCTCATTTTGACAGAATGTATAAAATGGTCCTCATTTTTACTGAATATTTAAAATGGTTCTTATTTTCGCAATTCGTATTTTATTTGGTCATTTTCTGTGATGCCGTTTAAATCAGTAACGGAGCATTATACAAGTGGCATTGTTTGTATTACGTTGCATTGAGGTGTGTTACGTGTACTGTACAAATGACTAATTAATGTTAACTTTTCAATTTGGGAGAATTTTTGCAATTAGGGCTTAAGTTGGATTGCAGTCGCGCTCTTCATTGTTGGAGGCGATTTCTTCATAATCGTCTTTCTTGAGCTCGAATTTGCAGAGGAAGTAGCTAATACTTGTCATTTCATCGTTGGATTGCAGTCGCGCTCTTCATTTCAATTTTCCAGTTAATCATCATCAACGAGGTAAGTGGGTTTAGGGTTTTCTGGGTTGTGTTTGCTCGTAGGTTAGGGTTTTCGTAATTATATTTTGGGGTTTGTTTGTGCTTGGATTGTTGTGATGTTATGGTTTATGAATTACCACACCTGTACAGTACATGTAACACACCCCAATGCAACTTAATACAAACAGTGACACATGTACATTGCTCTATTACTGATTTAAACGGTGTCACAGAAAATGACCAAATAAAACACGAATTGCGAAAATGAGGACCATTTTAAACATTCGGTAAAAATGATGACTATTTTAAACATTTTGTCAAAATAAGGACCATCCGCAACAAACACTACGAAAATAAGGACGAAAAATGTATTTAAACCTAAATTATTCAATATTTTAATTTGATAAATATAGTAGATGATGATAATGTAATGTTATTAAGTTAATATATAAAATAAAATTATTTATTAAAAATAAAATAAAATATACCAGAAAAAAATGAGAGAATAACTGTTGACAAATAAAAAAAAAGAACCAGAGATAAATCATTTTATAAAAAAAGTTTGTAGAAATAACGGTTAATTTTTAAAAATTTAATAAATAATTATATTTTAAAGGGCAAAATTGATGATTTGAAAACTTTGAGCAATGATCTTTTAAAAACTTTAAGAGAAGAACTCAATAAGATGAGTAAAATTTTGAAAAACCATTTCAAGAACATAATTAATGATTTGAAAAGGATCAAGAAGTTGATAAAAACTTTAAAAAAGAATTGAAAAAGTTTAAGAAAATAAAATTCAAGAAAAGAAAACTAAGTAATGAAAGTGTAAAAATAAGTAATTCAAGAAGTTAATGAAAATTAATAGTTTAAGAAAATTAGGAAAAGTGAGAAAATAGATTTCAAGAAAAAGATTTCAAAAACTTTAAGAGAAGAACTCAATATGATGAGTAAAATTTTGCAAAATTCATTTCAAGAACATAATTAAAGATTTGAAAAGGATCACGAAGTTGATAAAAACATTAAAAAGAATTGAAAAAGTTTAAGAGAATAAAATTCAAGAAAAGAAAGTGTAAAAATATGTAATTCAAGAAGTTAATGAAAATTAATAGTTTAAGAAAATTAGGAAAAGTGAGAAAATAGATTTCAAGAAAAAGATTTTAAAAACTTTAAGAGAAGAAC
>Ga0099822_1005496_pt1 | contig 16552 bp, 11 predicted proteins | sample CowpeawhiteBW_FD_76839 | JGI IMG/M metagenome (GOLD analysis project Ga0099822, IMG submission 76839) | Root nodule microbial communities of legume samples collected from California USA - Cow pea white BW | ecosystem: Host-associated > Plants > Roots > Nodule | place: USA: California | collected...
CTCTGCTGCAGCTGTTCAGACCAACCTTTCCCCACCTTCCTCTACTGGGGATCCTCCTTCTGTTTCACCTGATACACCTGCTATGTTCAACAAATTTCTCAAATGGTATAAGGATCATGAGTCATCTAGTTCCACTGCATCTACCGCTAACACAGGTACATCTTTTGTTGGTCTGACTCGATCTTCTTCTCTTGGTCCTTTGTGTTTGATTCAGGAGCCATTGATCATATTACTCGTAACAAACTTGAACAGTGGCTATATTTAGAGCATGAGTACATAACGAATTCATTAAACCTCATTCTTACATGATTTTTAATAAAAATAGCACCTACAAACAACATTATTGAAAAATGCAAGTATAGCATATAGTCACATCACATCAAATGAAACTATAGGCTGTGGTTAGCATGAATTAATAAATTACTTAGCACGGAAATTTGTTAATAAATATTTTCATTGAAAAACATGCCATACCGTTGTCTCGATAATAACTGCAACCAAATTTACTACGAGAATGAAGGACACTATGTATCCAAACATTGGAGTCTTTACAAATTCTTTTAATCTCTTTGAGCTGGGCCAGTGGTAGAATGCTAAATACTCAAAGTAAGACATCTGCAACCAAATTGCAAAGTAGTATAAGTGTTACAAGTACACTTAAACTTCAAGATGTTTCAAGTTTGGAGTCTTAGAACTTACAACATCTTCCTTCTGAAATTTTAAAGCAATTGCATTGCAAATATCAGCAAATTCATCCTTGTTGATCTGAACGTAGAAAACGCATTTACATCAAAACATTCATCTACACAAGTGTGCATAGAGATAACCAAATGCAAAAGAACAAATTTTACCTTTATATCGTGACTATCGTCCAGCTCATCAAATATCAGCTCAAATTCTTCACTGGAGATTTTTGGCAAAGTCCTAACGAAAACAAAATTTATGCTTTAACCTTCATAAAGCGAAAGGAAGACTATGGAAAACTACAAGTTTAGAATTTAACGAGTACTTCTTGTGTCAAAATAATGTAGTGCCATTTTACCGAGAAAACAAAATAGAAGCCGTAGTGAAAATCCATGAGCAACAATAATATGAACAAATGTACAGAAAGCCAAACAAGTGGCCTACTTAGTAACTCCTTAAATTTCATGAGCAATATTGTGAAGCTTCAAATTCAAGCATAGCAAGTAACACATCATTTATTAGGTTGTGCTCATTTTTCTTAATCCTTAATAACAAATTCTGTCTTCCAACATTTTTCTTTGATTGATATGAAGTGTTGTGTGCATGTGTTTCATCCAAGAGAGAGAAGAATGGAGAAAGGGAAATAAATATCAATATTAGGTGATAGTTGGGTAAAACATAGGGAAGATTCTCTATCAATGAGTCGAGCTAGACAAGTTAACTGCATCCAACCCAAAACCTTAAAATGTTAGATATATGAATCTTTGCCACGTATATGTTACTAAACATAATTCAATTAGTCTTAGTTTATCCAGCCTTGGCCAATGTAAGATTTCATTAATGCTCTGTCTAATAAAGATGAAAGAAATTGGTTGGATGAAAAAAGTGGATAAAGTGTAAGTAGATGGGAAATAAAGTGGAGATTAAAGGTGTTTCATTGAAGAGAAATGAAGAGATGAGGAGAGTTATGAGGAGAAATAGATGAGAAATGGTGCAGTGGGTCCCATTATTTTATAAAATTATTTCTCTCTTCCACTGAGAGCCTCAAAGAACCTTATGCATAACAAACATTGCGGAATAAAATAATACCTACCTGTACTTGTTCAGCTCCTCAAAGAGCCTTATGCATTGATTTTTGTTGAGAGCTCCAATATTCTGCAACCACAACACCATCTCAAACACGGTTATAATCAATAAATATATGTAGCAAAGTCACAACAGAAACCTATATAAAAGAATAAGAATCAACATAAAGATAATTTCATAATAAAAGAGAAGATTTTAATTGAATTGATTCAAAATAGTACATCCACTTCTATATATAGATAGCTCAAACCCTAAAGTAATAATTACAAGAGATATCTAGAATCTTCTAACAATTTCTAGCAATTTAATATCTTACGAACAATTTTCAATACTGAATTTAATATCCAACTAACAACAATATGTTATGAATTTAATATCCAACTAACAACAATATGTTATAATTTAACAAATGGTATAATAGGACCAACAAACCTTGCAAGAACATACTCTAATACCATATTAAGAAGTGAGTTTTAGGTCAAAACTCAACCTCACAAAACCAACTTGTATGGTAAAAATGTCTCCATATATATACAATGATTTGGTTATTTATCTATTTGATGTAGGATCTCCATCAAAAACAATGTTATTTCTAAGACTATAGTAGTTGGATGAGATAGTCCAATTTAACACTACTGTTTAGTGTGAGCATGTAGGCATACTTAATCAATTTAATGGTAGAGAAATTACCATTTTATCCAAGGTAGTTGAATCAAGATACAAGTGTGAAAAATTAAACAAAGACATGAAAATTACACTTACAAGTGTATCTAAGAGATTAAAAGCTTTCTCCAGCATAGTTCTTCTCAGAAGATCCTTTTCAAAAACTTGTTTCACAAGCTGCAGCAAAAGAATATTTGAGCACTGTTATTATTTGTATGAACATCCATCCTAGAGTACATGATTAACATCAAAATTCTTATAATATATTCCAGGTTGGGCAGCTAAAAGGAACAGGATCAACAGAACTCCAATCCTTTCAAGTAACTTTATCATTAAATCTAGAGAAAGAGAGTAATTGTATGAACACATTTACCTCACTCTTGAAACTATCATAGACAACGGCAAGGATAAGGTTTGTAACAAAGTAAACCCCCACCAGCACAAACAGTACAAAAAAGAGGCAGTACCAACGAGAAGACCTTAAAAACCAAAAATAAAAATTATGAGTGCTGATTGACGATTTCTCAAATTGAAAGGACAAAAGTCATCTAGCCAGGCAAATTAAAACTATAAAATTCAAAACTCTTACTTGTATGCAGGAACCCAAACATCTGGATTATTGGATGTGGTAAATAAAAGAAACATTTGATACAACGTAGCACCATATGAAGTGAATACTGTTTTCCCCTGTATTGTATCCTCAAAAAACACATATGCCACCCAACTAGCAAAAACAAGAAACAGAAGTCCCAATGCCTACAATGCACACAAATATGACAAGGCACTCTCGAGTAAGAGTGTTGATTATGACAAATTGAAATAATCCAAACGTAGCATTCATGTGAAACTCAATAGATTTTGAAGGTAAAATGACATGCACACTGTTGTTAGAATTGCAAACAGGAACGGCAAAGAAAAAGGCAATGAGAAATATGAAAGTGAACTAACCAAAACATTTAAGTATGTGTCAAGCATCCCAAACAAGATAGTGATGGTTTCTCGTAGCTCCCTAACATCAAATTCAAATGCAGAATTTGACTGTCAAAAATTGGTTATAAAGGCTTTTGCTTTTTGCTGAATAATGAACAAACAAGAACTCACATTGTAAGGCATGTGAACGATGGCAAGTAACCTCAAGTCATAAATTATTAAATAACCTAAAGCTTAACTTGCCACCTCATATGAAATAAAAAAGCCCCTGAAAGACTAAAGCTTTTACAGAGCACAAGACAAAAACAATTTGACCTAAAAGTGTAGTTTAAATAAAAGTGGTAACGATCAAACTGTTCTTGGTCTCCATGAAACAGAGATATCAGCTCCTGAATAAGACTCCACGAAACAGCTGACGTTTTTGTGTTGTTCATGTAAAAAATGCCCCTCCATTTAAGAAAATAATTTTTTTCAGGCACAGGAATCCAATTGATATTAGGAAAAAAAAGGTTGACAGAGGACATGAGAGATATGCTAAATTCTACTCAGTTCTTCTCTGTCACTTCAATTATCTTCCCTTCTAGTCTTGCTCAAATAATAATAACCATAGTTACGGAATTTGAAATAGTAAATCACCGAATATTAAAAATATCAAACACGAGTCCAAAGTTATAATCTGCGACAGAATATTTACTCTAAAGGAAAACAAACAAGTTGAGATAGGTCAGGCAATACCTAATGTTCAGAACAAAAAGAACAACTCTGACATAAGGTGCAATTCTGAAAGGTAGAAAATCAAAAGCCAGTGGAGACAAGTAAAAGACGTAGAGCAGCGTATCAGCAACAAGAACTAATAGACAGAAAACCTGGAAAGGCCAACAAAAAATTTATCAGTAAACTATAGAACCAGGCTTTGGATTAGATTTTATGAAGAATTAGGGAGAGGGATATCAACCTTTTCAAAGGCCTTCTTACCCCATATCATCTACCTTCTGATAACCGACCCCCAATACATATTTCAACTGTACTCAAGGTTTTAAAGTTGTCTGAAACTTCCACCTAGGAACCTTAATGATAGAAAAACTCTCAACTAAAATCTCTTTTTTATGTTTGATTCAACTAGTTTGTCTTGCAAACCAATCTTCAGTAGAGGATCAGGATTCCTTGACTCCACTAGAATGCATATGGCAAATTAAAGACCAATAACCATCCCGTTCTTTAAATTGAGAAAGAAAACATCATCTTGAGAAATAATTTGAAGTTTTGGAGTCCAGACAACCAACTACAGTGTCATTGGCTGGGTTTGCACTGGTTTAATATTGGCCCAAAACAACTGGTGATCTGGTCAGGATAGGGCTGACCCAAGATACAAATTGTACAAATTTAGAAATTATGTTTTAAAATGTGCATGTGTAAACAAACAAACACACACACACACAAACCTAGAAAACCCTTGTGGTACCATGATAGTGGGGCCACTCATCATATTACACGACTCTAACAATTTCACAACCAAGCATTCTTACATTGGGAATGACTCTATCAAGCTAGGTAACGGCCTAGGTATGACTATTTCACATATTGGCTCTACTGTTTTTTACAGCCCAACACACAAGAACACAGTTGTTCTTCACAAATCATTTGCATACTCCCAAGAATATCCAAAAATCTAATCAGTGTTTCACAATTTGCTAAAGACAACAATGTATATTTTGAGTTACATTCTAATTTTTGTTATGTTAAAAATCGTGACACAAAGGAGATCGTTCTTGTTAAGAAGCAAACTTCACCTTACAAGCTGGTTTTATGGGGTTGAGTTAGGCTTAAAGTTCACTTCTTAACATGGTATCGGAGTCGAAGTTAAAACCTATTCTAGTGAGATTTCTTGTTTGTTGGACATATTGTTCCATCCGCTATCGGACCATCCATTAATGTCAAGTCCCACACTTGAGATGTATATAACTCAGCGTGAAAGGGTGTGTTGGAAGTCCCACATCGATTAGAGATAAGGCCAATTTAGAATATATATATATATATATATATATGTGTGTGTGTGTGTGTGTGTGTGCAAACCTCACCTTACAAGCCGATTTTATGGGATTGAGTTAGGCCTAAAGTCTACTTCTTAACCGTTCTTAAAGGCACCCTTAAAGATGGATTATATGTTTTTCATCCCTTACATCATTCTACTGTCTTCAACATTAATAATAGTTCTCTTCATTCAGCTCTTCCTTTAAGGCATTCTCGTCTTGGGCATGCCTCATATCAAACTGTCCAAAGAGCTTTAAATAATAGTAATATTCAAATTGGCAAGAAAAATACTATTTTTTCTATGTGATGTTTGTGCTAGAACTAAAATGCATCATCTTCATTTTTCAAACTTTTTACTTCGATTTATGGTAGTCCTTCGGAATTAGTTTAGATAGACAAATGGGGTCCTCCTCTGATAAGTTCATGACTCCTCATGTGGATGAAGAGACTCTTCGTAAGAGAATCACTAGGAGCATAACTAAAAGGGAGACCTCTTCCTCACCCATCTCTTTAAATTTGCTTAGCATTTTACCTTGTGTTTAGTGTTCTAACCTTGTTTGTTTTCTTGTAGATTTGCTAGTGGCATCTCCTCTTATGAGGTTGTCACCTTCTATAGGGTCTAGGAGACTCCTAGCTTAAGGGAGTGTACTCATCACACCCCTAATCTTACTAAGAAGACACCCTTGGAGTGGAGAATAGAGGATCTTGATTGGTCCATACATGATGTGAATGGTACACATGGTGATGATTGGTTGACTTTTCCCCCACTGGGCCACCTACTTTCATTTATTTGGCTGCCCTAGTTTCATGAAAGATTCTTTGTATAATTGCTAGGGGGTCCCTACCTTTTTGTATTTGCTAAGAGGTCCCTCTCTTTACCTATTTAAGAGAGTCTCTTCAACACTTGTAAAAGAGTTGAACATTGAATTAGAAAAGTCATTACGTTTCAACCATTTGTGAGAGTTGAGAGAGTGCTCCTTTGAGTGTTCTTGAGCTCCCCTATCTCATCAAGTAGTGGCACCACCACTCATCTTGGGTTGGCCCATCCCCCAAGTGGTGTGCTCCACTCCTCTTTTTCTTCCATTGCTCTTCTTTTCATCTTCTTGCTTCATTTTCCAGCTTATGTTTACTTTCTTATGTTGTCCTTTGTACATTACTTTGCTTCCATTTAATAGCTTGAAATCATACTCTCTTCTTTCTTATGAACTCCTATGAAGTGAACCTGCACATCTAGATAACCTAATTATCTTAATGTCCAATGGGGATGATCTTGGAGTTTTCTTAATCCACTAATAACACCTTGTTCTATGAAAAATCAACGAGATGAACTCTTATCATGCTCCCATGTCTAGTATAATTGCTGCAAAGTATTACATAACTTTCTTAAATGCTTATTCTAAATTTACTTGGATATATCTTCTTCACTCAAAATCTCAAAAACTTTTGTTGAAAATCAAACAAATTACAAATTAAAGGTCATTCAAACCGATAATGCTAAAGAATTTCACATATTTCAATAAACACGATATTAGACATAGGCTCATTTGCCCACACACATATCAACAAAATGGTTCTACCGAAAGAAAACATAGGCATGTTGTTGATACTGGCTTGTCTATTATTGCAAGAACTTCTTTCCCAAAAAAATTTGGGGTGAAGCTTTCATTAGTGTTGTTCACATTATTAATATGCTCCCTACATTTGTTTTAAAAAATATATCCCCTTACTAAACTTTTTCACAAATCTCCATATTACACTTTTTCTTAAATTATTCGATTGTGCCTATTACCCATTAATTCGGCCTTACAATAAAAACAAAAGTTTGATTTCCGATCTATGATGTGTTTGTTTTTGGGAGACAATTCTCAAACCAAAGGATATGTTTGCCTTTCCCCTTCAAGAAAGGTGTATAGTTCATGCTATGTCTTATTCAATGAAATTGTTTTCCCTTTTACTTTATCACATAAACCTTTTATAACAAAAGACAAACTCAACTTTTCTAATGCAAAAAGCAACATACCCATTTTTGTTATTAAACCTATTTCCCCTGTTACAGCATATGCTCTCCAAATGCCACCAAATTTTTCTTCTTTCTCTCAGTCAACACACAATGCTTCACATCCTTTTTTTCAGCATTCACGTGATGTTGCTTTACCCAATATGTCTCACATTGTTGCACCTACTAATGACATTTCAACATCTACCAACCACAATAGTTCTTCCTTTGTTTCCATGTCCCACAATGCGGTTGTGCCTTCCTCGGTTCCTAACACACATCCTATGATTACAAGGTAAAAGAAGGTATTCACAAACCCAAAGTTATTTGTCAGAATTGTTGATTAATGCATTTTAGGAAAGGTTAAATTTTATTCTGCATTACTGCTGATTATTTGTTATTAATGCTAGGATTGTGTTTCTAGAATAAATCCCATAATTATTGGGATGTGTCTCCTTAGAATTAGCTGATTGATATTTCCATAATAGCCACACAGGCTTGTGTTCATATAGGTCCAATGACCTAATTATTTTGTATGAGAAATAAAATATTCTTTTTTCTAAATTTGAGATTATTAATATTTCTACTTCAATTGAACCAACCAAGCACAACTAAACAAGCTTTATCTAATCCTGACTGGTTCAATGCTATGCAAACTAAGTACAATGCTCTCATTGGAAATGGTTCTTCGACTCTCATGGATCTTCCAAAAGGAGTTGCTCTTGTTGGGAGCAAATGGGATCTTAAAAAGAAATATAATGTTGATGATACTCTCCAAAGATACAAGACTCATTTGGTTGCCAAAGGCTTTCATCAAGCTCTTGGCCTTGACTACAAAGAAACTTTTAGCCCCTTTGTCAAGAAAACTACAATGGACTATTAGCCAAATTAACATTAACAATGCCTTCTTGCATGGTGAACACGAGGAAACTGTTTTCATGCAGCAACCACCAGGCTTTATCTTTTCCAACCCTATCCAAGTTTGTAAATTGAATAAGGCTATATGTGGCTTTAAACAAGCACCACATGATTGGTTTCAGAAATTAAGCAATACTCTGAGTCAGATGGGATTCTTCTCCACTAAGAGTGATCCCTCTTTATTTACTTGTTTTCAAAAATTATCCACCATTTTCATCTTAATATATGTAGATGATATCATTGTCACGAGTTCTTCTACAACTGAAATAACATCTTTAATTACTTCCTTATAAAACATGTTTAATTTAAAAGATCTTGACAGATTACATTATTTTCTAGGAATAGAGGCTACACGGGATTCTGTTGATCATCTTCATCTTTCTCAAACTCAATACATTAAGGAAATTTGGCAACGAGCAAACATGCATGAAGCTAAACTTCCACCTACTCCCATGATCACATCTCTTCATCTTACACAAGATTGTTCAACATCTTTTGAAGATCCCACTTTATATCGGTCTATTGTTGGAGCTCTTCAATATGTCACAATCACACAACCTAAGTTAAGCTTTTATGTCAATAAAATCTATCAAGTATATGCATCAACAGAAAGAGCATCACTGGAAAGCAGTGAAACGCATCTAGTTATCTAGCTAGTACCATACATTCTGGTATATCATTTCATTCTTCTTCTAACTTTTGTTGTTGCATTTAGTGATGCAAATTGGGGTTCAGATCTAGATGATCAAAAGTCTACAACAGGATTTTGTATCTATCTTGGCTCCAATATCATTTCTTGGGGATCACACAAGCAAGTTGTTGCCGTAGCAACACAAAAGCAGAATATCATAGTATTGCATCCACGTTGTCTAATATTTCATCAATTTCTTCCTTACTTCAAGAGTTGTTGTGCTTAACTACTACAATTCCAATTATTTATTCTGACAACTTAGGCGTTGTCCTTCTCTCAACAAATCTGCCATGTATTCTCAGAACAAGCATTTTGAAATTGATCTATATTTGTCCATGATCGAGTTCAGCACAAGCAAATTTGTCTCATTCATCTTCTTGAGCATTTTCAAGTAGTACACATATTGATCAAGCCTATCTCTGCTACTTCCTTCACAAAGTTTAGATATAAACTTAAGGTGTCCAAAAATCCCACCTTAAGTTTAAGGGGAATGATAACACATCACAAGATTAATTGATTTTGTTTTATCAGTTATTTTTCATTCTCTGGGTTTTCCTATATAATTAAGTTTTTCGTTATCTTTTGCAAGACAGATTATTGGCATTCAATATAGCTTTCTCTCTTCTCTTTTTTATGCTTCTTCCTAGCTTACATGCATATCAAATTTTTTGAGAAACAATCTCATTTTCTCTGTTTCATCTTGATTGGGTTGAATCAATTATCCTATGTTTTCCTCCTTAGTCACACACACACACACAAAAGATTGGAAAACTAATTTTGGAAATATAATATCAACACTTAATGTAATAAGATCCCTATGATTCAAGGGTATAATAAGTCCCTATTCTTCAAGGATATAATCAGCTCCCTACTATTTTGGACATAGTTAGATCCCTATGATTCATGGATATTTACATTGTACACTTTAATTGTAATCTATTAAATATGGAATAATAAAACATGATTGCAGACAATATATATGTAGACAAAAATACATCATAAGTAAAAAAACTATCATGTTATGCATAAATTATTAATTTAAGGTAGGTTTTATAATTTATCATTAATTTATAAAAGATATTATATCCCCACATAATATGTAACATTTGGTCGTGCCAGGTCAACCCAAAGTGTGACCTGATCCCAGCAGAAAACTACATTAGGTCTAATTTTCAGAGTGCAAAACTCGCCCTGTTAGGTTATGACTAGAACTGGTTAGGTCGTTAGCAACCCTACCTACCAAAGGTGGAGTCCTTTGTTCAAAAGTTGGCCCTCTAAAGCAACATTAGAGCTGATAAAGTTTTGTTGTCTTCTACCATATTATATTCTTTAGTAGGATCTTGAAGCAACATACCTTGAATTGATTAAAAGCATTTTTCCAATATATACGAGATCCTTCGTAAGACAATGGGAAGAAAGTATGAATGATTATCACAAGAAGAGTTATTCCCTGTATTACATAGAAAAGGCTGTGTAAGAAAAAAAAAAACTGTACAGATAGTTGAGAAATGAATACAAGGACACTTCAACCGCTCCACAAATCAACTAATATCTCCATACCATCTTATAGTATAAGACACTCCCATTTTTTCTATAAGAGAAGACAAATTATTAGAAAGAAAAGATAGAATGTACTCTTGGAGGATAAGAAACTTTAAAAGGAAGAGAAAAATACATATCAAACCAAATTAGATAAAAGCTGTGAAAAAGTTTTCGTAAGTCACTAATACAAATCCTATGGAAATACGCACTACCAAAGGAAAATGAGACTCTCAGCAGATATGCATAAATAACAAAAGAAAAACGTAAAAGCAACAAAGTGATGTAGGTGTACAGTGAAAGGATAGTTTGGAGCCGACTTGCTTTATGAATCTAAATTGCTAGCTTAACAGTAAAACATTCCTAAGAGATATTAATTCAGGAAATAATAGAATCACATAGACAGGTAGTATTAGTTGTTTCACTTTAGTTTGGAAGTGTAGCTGACTAAATAACTTGACTTCAACGTGGGAATGACAAATATTACCAAAGGTAATCACCATTTCAAAGTGACCACAAATAAAAGGCTCGCTGATAATTTACCCAATAATAACAGTATCTGAAGTACTGAACGCTTACCTCATAAATAAGACATTCTGCATCAGTTAGATACGGTAATTGACCCAAATAGAAATACTCTCTGTCGTTGCAGGACTGTGTGGCAAGTTTTTTACACCACAGAGGTTTCTGTACCAAGTAAAGTACATAATGAAATATCTTCTTTCTATCATTTTCTTTGGCATGAAAGCCTCAATTACATATAACTGGAACTAGAGTTCATAAGGAGCTTGCCACTGCTTACCTCCAGGAAATTCAGGACTATCAAAGCAAAATAACTAAGAGACCATATGAGATTGAATTTAGTGAATACAAAATAAAATCTTGCATAATTTTGGAAGTTTGATGAATCAAGAATTTGTTCAGGAAGACCCACACCATCTTCAGCCTGCATAAAGAATTTCCAACCAGAATAATAAGCAATTAATGACCCGAAAGAAATTCCATCAATAAATACATATCAATGTAAAGGGGGAGTTAGTAGAAATATATTAAAGAAAAAAATAGTGGTCGTAGAAGTAGATTCAAGGTCATTGAGGTTAGAACTAGTCCTAAAATGAGTCAAGGCACACAGGTGGGCAGTAAGGCCTCTAGTCCTTAGCTTTGACAGAAGACCACCGTTCTGGTATAGTAAAAAATCTGATTTCATGAAGAAAATCAAGACAAAGAGTAGTTTGTAAACATATGTATTAATGTATTAACATGACACACCTAGCAGTCTTAACCTACTGACTTGACACACTGAGCAAACTTGAAGTTATAGACCTAGAAAGAGAATTGGTGGTCCTGATTGTTTTGTACTGAAATACACAATTAAAATCTTAATATAAGCACAAGAGAAGAATCTAATCCAAAGATTAACCCATCAGGTAAAAGAGTTTCAAGCTTTAAGTACCACATCAAGTAGCTCCTATCAATGTGGAACTCTTAACATTGTCACTTCCTTTAAGAACCAACTATCACAATGACTTTCACGCAATTGATATTGACCCGGTAGTAGTCCTTTTCTCTTAAAGACAGTTTCACTCATTTTTCAATATTTAACTTGCTCCTCTATCCATCTTATAGATAATCTTTCCCATAACTCAACACTTAATGAAAGGACCAACTGATAGAACTTAAACACAACAAAGAGTTCAATCCAAAAAGACTATTTTATTAGGAGGGAGAACTTCAAGGCTTAAGTACTACACAAACACTTTTTTTTTAATTTTATTTACTTTGCATTTTTTCATCATCCTCTCCGTGCTTTTTTATATCTACAACTATTTTTCTCTGAACTTCACAATTCTGTAATTCTCACTTTACCAAAACCGCAACATCAGTGGCAACTTTCCCACAACATGCAGAACAATTCCTCCTACGATTCCAGACTTTCAAAACTTAAACACGACGCTGACCAACTTAAGAGACGACGCGATTCAACTTCAAATATAATAATTAAATTCACATTGCCGCCAGAACAGATTCAATTGACTATTCTTAAGTGTCCGTAACAAGCCATCGATGACAAGTACGTAACAAGCCATCGATGACAAGATCTACCTACATATCTTCAATAATTAACTCAAACACAATGCGCGATACTAACTCGCTCACTATTGCAAAGCACAACGGTTAAAAGCTGAATCAATGTATAAAAATCCACAGTCGGCAGTAAACGTAAAATAGAACCTAAGACGCACATCACTATGAGTTCCCTGAAATAGATTTCCGAACAACGCATGAACGAAAAAGAGAAAGAGTAACACGAACCAGATCGATGAGCGCAGCGGCTTTCTCGTAGTTGGAACCGTGGGTTATAGCGTCGGAACGCCGGAACAGTCCTCGCCGGCGGGAGCCGAGGCCACTGCTTTCGCCTCTCAGCAGAGACTGCTCCATCTTCTGGAGAGAAGAGAAGAGAACAACGAAGATAGAGAGAAAGAGAACAGTGAAAGGATGAGTGATGCGCGCTGAAAACACTATTACAACCGTTTCATCTTTTATTATATACGCAGTTGAAGAATGCTTTATGGATCACACTCTTGTCACACGGAAACAATGGTCCCAACGAAATAACGACCAAATTGAAGAGTAGACTTCTAGTTTCTGTATATGAATAAGTGATGATGATGTGATTGGGGTGTGATCACACCCTTGATTCAGATCCAAGCTATTCTCGATGTATAAATCGCGTGTCCACATCAGCACTGGATAAGGTACAATTCAAAGTCAAAGAACTTCAATTCATTCACACCCTCTCTGTCCTTTTGTTTCGGCCATTTACCAGCATGTTTGAATCTTTTTATTGCTCTTTTTTTTTTTGTTATCATAGAAATTGAAATAAATTTCTTTAGCTGAATTTCGTATATTCATTTTGAAGTTCACACTTTAAGTTAAAATGAAACTGTCCCTGTCTTTCGTTATCATAATGTCTGGAGTCACTGCCATGGTGCTTTGTTGAGTGTTACTTGCTGAGTGGAGACACCTGTCTCGAACGTATTATTGGATGACACTTGGAAAGTTTATTTTCGAGTTTCAATATTTCTAGTAATGAATCTCATAATTTGTAAATTCAACGAAAATTGTTTCTTTTTTTATTTATAATTAAAGTTAATTTCACGAAATTAAGCTTATACTGTATTACAGTTGTAGATTGGGATGAGATATATGTATATGTATTATTATAAGTCTAACTGTGAGCACGACTTAAAGATGATATTATTTTATTTATTTATAGTCGGCGACGTGAGAAGACAAATTAAAAAAAAATAAAATAAAGTAGGTGCCACGACTTGGATGCAGTCTCAACTTGTCTGTACTCTCTACTCGTGACATGAGGGTTGTTGAAAGTGAAATCCTCCATTGTTGAAGTAGAACATTCTGCTTCCATGCATATATATATATATATATATATATATATATATATAAAGTATGTATCAACCGCTCTGAAATCTGACCAAACTCAATGAGAAGAAACAGTATTATTATCGTTTAAAAGCTTATTACTGGCTGGCTATAAATGAAATATGTTAAATAAATAATAGAACTCTGAAATTTAATGATTTTTAATTTTTAATACATTTGTTTTATGTTTTTTATTTCATAGATATTTATGAAAAAAATAAGAGTTAAATATGTTTTTCATCTCAAAACTATAAGTGAATCTTGGAATTAGTCTGTTTCGAAACTTTGGATCAATTTAGTCTTTCATCCTTCGAAATATAAATATATAGATTTAGTCATTTTAATCAAATGTTGTTAAGTTTATTTGATGTTTTGTACGTATTTTAAGATTGTATTTGAGTTGTTTATATTATTTGACACATTTTTACTTTAATGTTAAGTCAAATACTATTATGAAACATGTTTGAAATGTCAAATAAATTTCTCAAAATTTAATTAAAAAAATTAAATTAATGTATTTCGAAAAATAAATGATTAAATTGATTCAAAATTTTAAAATGATTTAATTTTAAAATTTACCGAAGATTATCGGGACAAAAACATGTTTAGCTCAAAAAGTAATTACCTACATCCTATTGTCGGCAACTAATTTGCATGGTCCGAAATTGGCGTTGCCGTGATTAGACCTGTTAAAGAGACAGACTTTACAGAAGCAACAAAATTTCAGAGTAACAATAACTACCTCGCGCAGTAATTATGACCAGATGTAGTTATACTTATTTATTTATTTTCTCTTTATTTTATATATTATGTTTTCTCTCTCTTTTTTCCTGACTTTCTTCTTCGGACTTGTTAATTTGCAGACAAATTTATTGGTAATTCTGAGATTATTTGTGTTTCTTTACCGATTAAAATTAAAGTTTTATTTGGTAACTCATAAAATAATATTTTGTATTGAAATGTTATACACATTAATTCTCTCTCTCTATACACACATTTAAATGTTTAAATTGTCAACAAAAATTACTAAAAAAATAAAATACTCAATTATAATTACTATATAAGCTGGTTGTATTCAATCAGTAATGCACCCTTCTATAACTCGATTAGATTACATTTTCTATATTAATGTAGATGTAAATTTTATTTTAGGGCACCCAACTACAACTAGGTTAGCTAACGCCTTATGAATTTTAAACTCTAAAATCCAATAAAAACTATTATTTATATAATGATGTTAGTATAAAATAATATATTTTACATATCATGTAAATATTATCTATGGATGTTTTAAATAATGTGTTATTTTATAATTATTAAAAAATATTATAAATATTTATTTTGAAGTTTAAATAATTAGTTTTTAAAGCATTCAATTCAAGACTTAAACTAAGCTAATTCAATTAATTAGATTAGATTGGATTAATTAATTAGATTATATTGAATTGAAAAATAACAATATAAATCTAACCATTAAATTAAATTATATCACCCACATTTAATAATGAGAAATGTAAAACCAGATCCAACGTGGCCAGCCTATAAATCCGCTATGCAGCACAGCAAAAGAAAATTCAATTTTTTTCTCTGCTTACCGAACCAGACATAACACAATGAAACATGAAAAAATAAATAACTGAGGTCCTGTTGTATTATTAAGTGGTTTATGCTTGAAGGTTATATATAAGAGATAAAACAATTTTATAAAAATGAGTACATTTTTTTTTATAAATTAATTTTATGAGATTGAGTTAGATTAAAATTTAATTCTACATTATTATATTAAAATTATAGTTTAAATGTGAGATTCCCATGTTATAATCTTGCAAGACTTCTTTTCGTATCTTAACAATTCTTTCCATAAGAATAAGTTTGATAATTTGTATAGATCTAAAATTTAAAATAAATACTTATTTTAGTAATAAAAAATTAGAATAATTTTATGAATTATAATTTTCATTGTAAGATTCAGAAAATTAAAATAAACAATCGATTTAAACAACTGTATATTATAAAACCATCTCAACTTATCAACAAAAGCAACGATAAGTTGAATTAAAATAATCCATTTAACAACTATATATCAATGATAAGTTGAATGGTCAAAAAAATGGGGACAAACTGAGCATAAAAAAATTGGTATTCAACATATGGTTCACTGTCTCAATGGGAATACTTTTTGCATCCTATCATTCAATAGCTGAAAGAAAGTTTTTAATTTTCTTACGCTATTATATCAGACAGATTCTCATGCATGATGCATGACAACCATTGGAATATCTTTTACCCCATAAATTTGATATCATCATAGATAATTAGATTTTCATTCTTTCTTCTTCCTCATGTATGTATTTCAAAGTTTAAATTTTACATTTTTAAAGATGAAAATCATTTATTAATGTTCTCATATAATTTCAATATTTGTTTTTACATTTATAGCCAAATTCTTGTAAGCAAATAGAATATAGAATATATTGGTGCAGGAACTCGATACGTATTTCATTAAACTCAGGCTATTATATAGCCAAAAACAAAAACAAATAATGCATAATAGACTGCACACGTTGTGC
>Ga0099822_1005503_pt1 | contig 16537 bp, 21 predicted proteins | sample CowpeawhiteBW_FD_76839 | JGI IMG/M metagenome (GOLD analysis project Ga0099822, IMG submission 76839) | Root nodule microbial communities of legume samples collected from California USA - Cow pea white BW | ecosystem: Host-associated > Plants > Roots > Nodule | place: USA: California | collected...
AATACGCGTTCTCTTAAAAAAAAAAGGTATGAACACACGTGCATTTTTTATTTATTTTTTTAATTTTTTTTTCTCAAATTAAAAAAATATATATTTCTCTAATATATATATATATATATATATATATATATATATATATATATATATATCTTTAACTCGACATTCATAATTTTCTGTTTCGTATCTCTCTTTGGTTTTCTATTTTAATTTGTTGGATTTCGAAGTATTTGATTTATTTTTATAATTAAATATTTTAACAAAAATTATATGTTCAGAAAATAATAAATTAATTGATAATTTTAATTATATAAAATAATAAATTATTTTTTAAATGTATATATAAACTAAAAATATTGTTAACAATTCAAGTATTAGTTATGGCTTCAAATAGAAATAGTTTTTTAAATTTAAACATAATAAAAATTCATTTAAAATTAATAATGTCTCAACCGATATTAAATAAATTAGTATTATTATCTATTGAAAGAGAAATATTAAATAAAATTAATTATAACAATTCAATAGATAATCTTGTATAAAGAAAAGCTTGAAAATAAATTTTAAATAAAAGACTACATTGTGAAGTTTGTTTTAGGTCTTCCAAATCTTTAATCCTGAATAAACATTATTTGGACTCAATTTTTGAAATAACAAGTATTAAGAGAAGTACATTTGAGACTTAGAGAAATGCACTTCAAGCACCTTCATAAGATTTTCTAAAAGGAATTCAAGCGAAACAATGTTGTGGCTCACTTGGTTCACATTTATGACAAAGTAAATTATCTATAGTTTACCAAAATAGTTATATTTTAAATTCATTTAGTCTCACCACTTAAACTTCGTTCTCTATATGAGTACATGAGTTTATTAGAGTTATGATGACTTACTCTTGAAACTCATACTTAATACTTACACTTTTAGTATTACATCCATACTATATTACATTCAAGATAATATTCATAACTCATAAACAATCATTACTATTAAATTCCAAAACTTGAAATCAAAGCATCCCTTAGCGCCCCCATCACTACCTTACATATGTTCGACACTAATTTCACTAGAGCTCTAATGGTACCTAGAGTGCCTACCACCTCAATCTACTAAGTTCATTGTGAAATAAGCACTCGACAATATCTAAATGGTGTCTAGCATCAAGAATCCCTTTGCTCATTGACTTGGAATGTGACTGGTAGGAGGTAAATAGTGATAAGAACCACTTAATTTTTAGAGAGAAAACAAAGAAGGAATTATAAAATAAAGTATCGTTATTTGTTATAAAATGAACCCATCAATAAAAATTCTAGTATTAAAAAAAATGGGAGTAATGTATTTTTAAAATAATATTTTAAATTATAACAATTAATCAATTCAAGACAAATTTAAAATCATTCTCCAAAAGTATTTACAATAGGAAGAAAAGTTAAAATATTAAAATATTTTTTGATAAAATAAATTATTTTATGCATAAATTAATTTGTAGGAAATATTTCATGAAGGTCTAAAAATTTTACTTTTAAATTCATATAAACTAAGAAAAAGTTTCTCATTTTTATTTTCTTGAAATTACTTGTAGGTAGACTCACTTAAATATATTCTTAAATTTAATATTATTACACTTATATATTTAGTCTTTAATTTTATATTTTTTATTACAGGCACCGTTCTAAGGTTAATAAGGTTAAAGACTCAAAATGTAAACTATGATAAATAGTGTTTCAACTCGATTCAAGTCCGTCTGGCAGCATCGTTAGAAATAATTACCACGTTCCTAAGGTATATTCTATTTTGGAGTGTGAAACTCTATCACAATTTTGTTCTTAAAATATGTATCAGAGGATGGAAAAATAAAGAAGTATCTAAGCCATACTTGATCTCGACTCTTAAGTGATATAAAACTGATTAGGTGTACCGAAACAAATTATAAAAAATATTGAATTAGAAATCAAATTGAGAAAGACCAAAATAATTTATAATTACGAATTTTGTGAACTATTTATTTTTCAAATTTCAAGGACTATAAAATAAGAAAAAAGCATTCAACCTATATTTGGAAAATTATTTATTTCAGGTAACCAATCAATCATTAAACTTTTATTTACTCTTCGAGGGAATTTATAATTTATTTATTCATGCTTAAAAATTAAAATAATTGTAGAAGAATTTTAGATAAAGAAGCGTTACAAATGAGAGATTGTTTTAGTAGTAAGAAGAATGAGATTTTCAATAAATATAAAATTGTAGTGAAAAATAAAATAATACAGGTGGATATATAAAGACAAGCTAAATGATAAAAGAATACAGTTTGCTATGATAAATGCAAAGGTCCTGACGCGGAAAAAAGATAAGAAGAAAAAAAGTCAAAAAACGTCAAAATCAAATCTCCTTTAACAAATTGAGATGTTTTTAAACACATTTTTTATTCAATAAAAATATTAATAACATACTCTTTAAACTTTAATATATATTATAAAAAATTGAAGAAATACAATATAATAAAGAATATCCATAATTTTATAGTATTCAATAAATTTTAACGAATGATAAAAAAATTGATATTATATTTTTATTTGAATGTGTATGTGTAAGGAAACTATATTACAAGCATATCCCTTTCTGCAAATATATAATATTTAGGTTTAGCCGATTGGGATTAGGTCGGAGAGCAACGCAAGATTTAAAAAGGAGCAACTTTACCTAACATCTCAAACCACCAAGAGCCACCTGCACTAAACAAAACAGTAATTAAATTATAAAAAAACGAATTTAGATTGTGATATTTTTAGTAAAACTCCTTCTGTTCCAAGTAGATAAGGGACACAGCACAGCACACAATATTATGATTTTTAAACATTTTCATTATTAATGTAGTATGAATATTATCAACATATTTTTTTATATATTTTCCTAATACATTTCTGTCAATATATTCTATTTTTATAATTTAAAATTTACAACACATTCCATTCTATGCTTTCTTTTTGGGGTAACATTCCATTCTATGCTATTGATCAATCATCAAGGAGGTTGAAGTAAGTGGAATCCGTGATATGCTTTTTAATAAATAGAAGATTATATTAGAAAAATGAAATATTAAAAAAAATATAATTATTTCTTTTAACTAAAGGATTTTGTATGAATATATTCGTATATTACGATGTTTTCTTTTTCTTTTTCTATGACGTATATTACTATGTTACCTGTATATATGAATATGTTGATGTAAATGTACAAAACCGATGTTTAAGATTCGGTGCCACGACAACGCAACTAAAAAAGAGCAAAAATACTTAACTTCTCACCCTCGAAGAGACAACAGCATTGAACAAAACAAAAAGCGAACACAAATTTTAAATCGTGATATTCAGTTCCAAGTAGAGAAGAAGCAACACGCTACACAATAACATCTTCATTCATATTCCCACTTTTCATATCAACCTTCTTCTTTCGATTCTGTCTTAGAATGACAATTTCACAGTCTCCATGAAACCTTGACTGCGAGTGACAGTCACCATGGACCCCTACCAGAAAGAAAAAAGTAACCTTTGTAACAAATCACAAGTGCCCTTGATGGGTAGGAGGAAAATCCAAGTGTTTGATGAGAAAAGTGATGGGTTTTTCTCTGTCGGTTGCTTGGGGTTTCAATCCGAAGATAGGTGCTACCAATTCGGAGGCTTGTTTGCCAGTGTTAGTCAGATGGGAGTGGGGGTTGGTGTGCAACCGAGTGAGCCTTCTGATTCGCGCGACAATGGTGACACAAAACTTCCCTTCAATGAACTGTTCATCAAGTACCAGGGAAAAGATGAGGTTGTTGAAGAAAGGGTTGATGGAAAGAAAAGAAAGGGTGGTTTTTCATTGAGGCTTAAGATAAAAAGCCCTTCACTGAGAAGGTTGTTTAGTGGGGCAATAGCTGGGGCTGTGTCTCGCACTGCTGTGGCACCTTTGGAGACTATAAGAACTCTTATGATGGTGGGGAATAGTGACCATTCCACCACTGAGGTGTTCCATAATATCGTGAAAACTGATGGCTGGAAGGGCTTGTTTAGGGGTAATTTTGTTAATGTCATTCGGGTTGCGCCTAGCAAAGCCATTGAGGTAATGTATACAGCTTCTCCTGCGTCTTCTAACATTTATCACTGCATGATGTTTGATGTTTTGCTTGTTTTTCTCTCTTTCTTGTATTACTCGATTGATGTCGTTTTGTATAATTGTCCTGTACTGAGAAGAGGGCCTATCTGCTATTTTTATCATTGGTTTTTGTTCATTTTAATTACTTTTTTCTTGGTTTGTGTATTTGATTATACCATGGATCGGATTTTCAGCTGGTGTAATGGTCTGTGTAAAAAGGAGTGTTTACAAGATCCTTGAATCCGGAGTATTGGAAGTGTATGGTCTGATAAATTTGATGAGAGGTTTCTTGAGTTTTGGGTTTAGGGTATGCATTTTGAAGTTTGTTTTAAGGACATGGACACAAACAGCTCTGTATTCAGAACTTTTTGTTGTTTCAGAAGGAGTTTCCAGGAATTAACAAATTAGTTGTTTTAAACCCTTTTATGGTTCAGAAATGTTTCATTTTCTAGCTCTTTCAACCCTTTCAAGGGCCCCATATATCAATTTGATGCATAATTTTTATATTGAGAGAGAAATTGAGTGCGGGGATTATTAGGTATATGCTGATTAACTATGATACACAGTTGTAAAGGTCATGATTGAACAAAAAATGCAAGTATAGAACACATGTTAATAGGTGGTTTATGTCACTTTATCCCTCAAGTCTTTTTCTTTTCTGTTGTAAATTTCAATGTTTTGTAATTCAGGTGCAGTTGGTTTTTTCGCAGAAGAACCTCTCCTCTTAGGAGGCTTGTGTGCTAGACCACCTTTAAATGTTTTCATCGAGAGATCTATCCATTGAAACTGTGTGTAACCATTTCTTTTCATGACAGTATATGCCTTCAACTGTTCGCTCCAATATTTTTTCTTCTTGTCCATAGTTTTTTTGTGTAGTCTTTACTGAAAATGCTACTCTAAAGGGACAATGTATGTCTTTTACCATGATGTTTAGGTGAGTTGAGATTACGATTTACTTTAAATTAAATCACGGGTAAATACACCCTTGTGAACTTTAGAGACAAGTTCACACTTTAGGTGTGCTTTTTCGTGTTTTAATCTTGGCCATGTTTCTTTCTTTGGAGTGATCTTCATGAAAAATAGTTTTGTATTTATGCTGATGCATTTCTTATCTGCCTTACCCTTTTAATCCCTAACAATTTTTGTGACTTAATTTGCTTCAATTTATGTTGCTAAATGATCCTTCAGGCAAGTCAATGTGCAAGTATGCTTTAGCTTAATTTTCGCAAATTTCGGCATGTGAACTTGTGAAATCAATTTTTTTGGAAGTCAAGCAAACCCTTGTAATCGAAGGACTTTGATTCCCATACATCGTGTTTCTGAATTTGAAAATTACGATTTGATTTGATTTAGAAATCAAATTCTGTTTTGGAATCCCTTATTATAGAAGAGATTGGATTTGAATGATTAGAAATCCAGTCCTATGTCTAGACTTCATTGAAAATGGGATTTGATTTCATTACATTTTATTATTGGCCACTTAGTATGAAAAAATGTTTGAACATGAAATCACATTTTAAAACTCCCTAGCTATAGAAACTTAACATTTATTTGCTTCACCTTTCCTTCTCTGATTCGATTTACAAGAAACTGACAAAGATACTATCCCAATCTGCACACAAAAATAAATCCTCTTTTGCTTGTTAATCTTCTGTAGGAAAATCTTACTGCTAGATATAACAAGCATAAAAAATCTATCAGTTATCAAATCTACATGATACTTTTTATGTATATCTCAATATATTTTCACCTGTTCCTGCAGCTATTTACTTTCGATACAGTGAACAAGAACCTATCTCCAAAGCCTGGGGAAGAGTCCAAATTCCCAATTCCTGCATCATTGATTGCAGGTGCCTGTGCTGGAGTGACTTCAACCATATGTACATATCCTCTTGAATTAGTCAAGACTCGACTAACAGTCCAGGTATGTGCATAAAAAAGATTCAAAAATGTTTGCTTTCTTTCCCATATAAGAGTCTCAGCATGAAAATGAAAGGAAAAATTTAAACTTGATTAATGATTTGCAGAGAGATGTTTACGATGGTCTGCTTCATGCATTCTTGAAAATAATCCGAGAAGAGGGTCCTGCAGAACTTTACAGTGGGCTTGCAGCTAGTCTTATAGGAGTTGTACCCTATGCTGCGGCCAATTACTATGCCTACGACACTCTGAAGAAAGCATACAAGAAAGTTTTTAAACAAGAGAAAGTGGGGAATATTGAGACCCTTTTGATTGGTTCTGTAGCTGGTGCTATTTCAAGTAGTTCAACTTTTCCAATGGAGGTAGCTCGCAAGCAAATGCAGCTTGGTACCCTCAGTGGAAGACAGGTTTACAAGAATGTGTTTCATGCCCTTGCATGCATACTAGAACAAGAAGGGATCCAAGGTTTATACAGAGGGTTGGTACCAAGTTGCATGAAGTTGATACCAGCCGCTGGAATCTCTTTTATGTGCTACGAAGCATGCAAGAGGATCTTTCTAGAGGACGATGAGGAGGATTAGGATGTTTCAAATAAAGTACTTTGTTTCCATTCAGGTCAAGAACTTCATGCTTACTCCAATAACTTATTTTGGATTTCACCCTCACAGATTACATTTATAAGGAATTGAGAATGGAATATTGGTTTTGTCCTTTTTATATTTTGCCATTTCATTTTCATCTTCATGGTCAAATCAAAATCAGCTCTTGTAATGTATTCTTGTCAATTTTTACAAGTAACTGATTATTGACCTTTATAAACGTGTTCATCTTCTAATGGAATCAACTGCTTTAGCATATGCAGCATTTTTTTTCTTCTGGCTTGTGCTTCGCTGCTGCTACGACATCTTCTGATGCAAGCATGTGTTTCTTTTTCCCATTTTCGAAGTCGATCTCTGAATTCCAAGACAGAATCTCACTTTTGGCAGTTAAATTTCAGTCATGCAGATTTATCTATTCATTTTGTTGCACAGGGAAGTTCCCAGTAGCAACCAATAGGTAAGTGAAAAAGAAAACAACCATTGGTTGCCAATAATAGCAAAATTTCCTAGACAAACTGTGATGGCGACAAGTGAGTCCCTTTTCTACTAACAACAGTTGCAGACCATAAACTTTACTGCACCAATTAGCTAAATTATCGTTAACGTATATCCGTGTCTTGCATCTTTCTTTTTTATTTTGTTTTTCAATTTTAAAATCAAGTTTTAAAATATTATTTTCTTATGTTATTAGACACTGAAACAAATATTTATCATTTCTGAATAAGATTTCCAAATAATATGATTCTTGAGAATATAAAATTACACTGCCAATCGAATTTCTCCTGAGGCATTTTCTGAAGTGGTAACCATCAATAGGCTATATAAAGGCATCATGTTGAGTTAAATTCTTGAAACTTGGACATGAATTGTAAAATAACTAGTAATCTAAACTTCACTCATCTATTTAACCGATTTTAAATCAAAAGTTGAGTTTAATTTGTTTAAAAATATTAACTAGTAACATGTCTATGACAATTGTTTTTGGTTGGCTAAAAGCCTAAGCACAAAGGCAATAAAGCAAACATTTTAAAGCGGCTAATCTATGTTGGCTTTCTAAACTGGCTGCTATCCTGTTTCCTTTCATTACGATAGGAACTAATAATGGACCCCACTAACTATTCATCTTTTTTAATTTCAGCAAGCAATAGTGAATACAGGATTTATGATTACAAAAGTGAAATCATTTTTATTAAAATATAATACTTAATTATTTCTATCGCAAATTTTAATAAATATTTTATTCATTGATTCTTTTAGTTACTATTCCGAAGACATTGAATATAAAAAGACAAGCTGAACAATAGTTTAGGTGCACACAGTACTGTTTGAATACATTTTCAAACACCCCTCAATTCTTCTGAAACAAAGGCGTCTCCATAATAATTGTCATTCATTTCTAAATTGCTCCGTCCCCTTCTGGAGATAGAGAAGGAACAATCAACAGATGAGAGGACATGTAAAGGAACAAAAAACACAGCACCTTGTTCGCTTTCAATAAATATTCGCATAAACAATTTATATTTTGTGGGAAAAAAATATAATGCATACACCTCAACATTACTACTATTCTTGTAAGGACATGTGGATAAATAAACAATAGAAATACGAATGCTACAGAGAGGGTACATTCCCATCAATTTCAGGGGCTCAATCCTCCAAACAACTTTGATAGGCTGAAAATTCTTGCTATATACACGACAGCAACCTTGAGTGTCTCCAGACAAGAGGGAATACCAACAGAAAATGAATGTTTGTAAGGAACTAACAGTTGATGCCACATTGACCATTGGTTAATCTGTTGGAGTCTGAGGTGAAGGGATCAATCCTCACCCAAAGCAAGGAGAATATTGAAGCAAGAAGAACTGACCAGACAATAACAATGGTTGGGGTACGATTTTGCCTGCCCAAGAGACCCTTCAAGAATGGGTATAAATGGGCAATGACCCAGATAGCAAAGAACAGCTTGCCAAATAGTGGACCCCAAGACTGGTAACCACTGTTTATGGCATAGGACACACCGGCCACAATCCCTACCAAATTCACAATAAGCACCGTTGTAGGAGGGATGAGAAGTGATGTCCATTTAAACACATAAAGCTCTGCAAAATCCCCATCCTCGTCCGATGCCTTTGAAGTAACAGTAAAATTTGTATCGATCCCAGCAAGCACTTTTAGAAGCCCCTGAAACACAGCAAAGAGATGTGCAGATGTTCCTCCGATAACCCAGAATTGTTCATTTCTCCACCAGTCTTCTATGCTGACCCCACTCCACCTAAGCTCAAGAATTGAAGTAGTAAAAATGGAGACGAAGAGGAGAATGAACCACATGCTGGCAAAGTTGCTTATCTGCATGAGGTTAACCGATTGTTATTGAACTTCCAAAATTTATGTAGTTCACATTGACAATTAGATCACATTAGGAATTATAAATTTATCAGCAAAAAATGAGAGAAATAGCTTACCTCGGGAATAATAAATTTATTTGTGAGGAGACAAAATGCAGGAAGCGTACAGTAAGCAATCAAAGGGATTGAAGTAAAGGGGTAGACAATGGTGTTAATATAAGCAAGTCTCATAAGGGGCTTCAACCTCCCATTGTATCCATACCACAAGGGACAATGCCTGCTAAGAAAAATCTCAATTGAACCCAGAGCCCACCGAAGCACCTGATTGAGACGATCTGAAAGATTGATAGGAGCAGAACCCTTAAATGCTGGGCGTGGTGGCATGCAATAGATGGAAATCCAACCACGAGCATGCATCTTAAACCCAGTCAAGATATCTTCTGTCACCGAACCATAGATCCATCCAATCTGATTAAGCCAGAAAATGTTCTATTAATATCTAAACAAGCTACTCATCAATGTTTCATCTCATTTCTTCGTACCAGAGAGCAGGAATTAAGAGCACAATGCTAAATTGGCGTGCTCACCTCTTTTCCCCATTCAGTCTTGTCTTCATAACCACAGCTGATAACGTGAATTGCTTCCTTAAGAAGAGTTGCAGGGTTTGTTGAAGGTGGAATGCCACCCTGCTCCATGAAAGTGGCAGCAATGAAAACTGGAGACTGACCGAAACGCTTCTCCAAACTCTTTTGAGACATAAGCAGTGACCTTTCATCGTCATAACCTTAAAAAGGACAGATTACATATCACCAGGGATAAGATATCTGTTATCTTGTTTTCAGATAATTCAGCAACTAAAGCAAATTAGAGAAAATTACCGGTAAACCTTGTCAATAGCATACATGTGACAATAAGAATACATGAAATAAACAGTCCACATGCATAACAAGAATTCCATAGTAGCATACCTTCAACACCCTCCTCTATGTCTTCCATATTAAATATGGGAACAGTAGATTCAGTTCTGTTCATCGCCCTCTTCTTGTCAATGTACTTCTTATTCCCACCCTTTCCCTTCTTTCTAGAACCCCAACAACTCTTTACAATAATGTTAGGTTCCAAATCTTCCTCAGTCAGAACAGGATCATAACCATACAAAGCCTGCCTGTTGAAACAACAACCAGTTCCCACATAGACTGGACCCTGAATACCATCCTGACCTTTCATGTTGATCTGAAAGGTACAAACAAGAGATGAAATTTAGCCCGGGCATTAGACAACAATGCAAACAGAAAAGATTTTCTATGTCGAAACCTAATAAATGACACAAATTAAAGTGAGACTTACATCAAAGAACACAATATTGCGATTGGCATATCTATCGTGCAAGTCAATGCCATCAAACCTCTGAGGAAATTGCACATAGCATGTCTTCTTTCCGAGAACAGGATCCATCATGAAACACATGGCTTCTTTCAGAGCTTTGCTATTATTAAAATAGTGATCACAATCCACATTCAGAAGGTATGCACCATTGGTCAAGACAGCAGACACACGAATCTACATCACACAATGTAAACCAAAGTTAGATATGCTTTTAAAACATATTTTTTCCGGTAAATAAAAATAGCATCCATATCATACCCAAGCATTACACATTAAAGGAAACGTATAACTTGTTTGCAGATGAAATAATAATAATAATTTCCTGTATTAACTCATACAAAATCCACATGATCAACTACCAACATTGTTCACATCCTAAATTCGAAAACTTGTTACTCAGCTGTTGGTGTATCATTGTGCCATGTTGAATCACAGCATTAGTTTTTATGTTATTTTCAACATGTATTAGTTCCAGCAAAAGCAAATGAGTAAAACCCACTGCCACACGTAAAAACCATAAACTTCAATGAGTGAAGCAAGATGCGGATGAAAGCCATTAATAAAAGCATTAACCAGCAAATCCATAAAATACAAAATAAGTTTCAGTATGACAAACCAATGCATTCATAGCTCCGCCCTTCTTGTGATGTTGGAAGCCTGGTCGCTTCTCACGAGAAACATAAACAAGTCTAGGAAGCTCATTTCCATCGGTATCCAGCCCTCCACTATGACCCAAAAACACCTGCAGAAAACAAATATTACAGCTAGAAAATACAAAAACTGCAAAAAGATTATACATGTATTTTGGAGAAAATGATAATACCTGAATCATTCCAGGATGATCCCTAGGATTATTTCCAGGCCAAGGAGTTCCATCCTGCATTGTCCAACCTTCCTCTGGCATCTTCTGAGCTTTGGCTACAAGGGCATTGATCCGTACTTTGAATTCTTCATATTCTCTCTGATAAGAAAAAACATTTATTTTTAATTTCTAGAACTCATGAACCGTAAGGTAAGCCACGGGTGGAGGGGAGTAAAGATGTAATATGCTCAAGTTATAGAACTGCGTGCCTTGCTGTCAACAAACTTTTCACTTGGTGCATTAAAGATATATAGATATAAGTATATAACTGGAAGCAGAAAAACAATTGCCTCAAAGAACAACCTTCATTGCTCTACGCTCCTTTACAAATGAGGGTTGAATCTTGTCCTTCAAGTAGTCAATCTTCTGTGCAAAATAAAACTCCGGGGCTCTTGGTTCAATATTGTGCTTTTTGCAGAAGGGCACCCATTTCTTCGCAAACTCAGCTGTTTCTGATAGTGCTTCAAACGTCAGCATAGCTGAACCATCATCTGATACGTAGCAGGAAACTTTGTCCACAGGGTAATCAACAGAAAGTATAGACAACACCGTGTTTGCAGTTACAAGAGGTGGCTCTTTGAGGGGATCCACTGTACTCACAAACACATCAACAGGATCTAGCTGTGATGGTTCTCCATCACGATCATATCTAAAAGAATACATGCTAAGATTAGTGATAGAAAAAGCCACATGATTGTTAAACCAAGATGCAAAAGCCCAACAAAAGATGAATAAAATGGCCATTCTGACCTTAAAGCAAGCCGTTCAAGATAAGTCTCACGATTAACTGGAGACCATTTTGGAAACTGATCCAGTATCCAGGATAAGGCAAACCAAATCTCACAAATAACTGATGTCAACCACAGTGGGTATGCATCTTTCACAGGGTGTGTTACACGATATTGCAAGAAGAAGCCAAGAATAATCAACCGGAGTACAATAACAACTCGATAAGGTGTGAGCTGAGATGAAGGAATTGGCACTACACGACTCATAGGTTGTCGAGCATCATCAACCCTGTCAGGAGAAAATAAATTTAACTTATAATAGAAGAAATGAAAATCAAAATGCATAAATATTGAAAGCTTGTACATTCTGCCTGCAAATTATGAACTTGATTGAAAAATATCTAGACCTATGACACAAGCACAAGTAAACTATTAATTTATCATATAATGACTGGGACTAAAGACAATCTTCCTAAGGAAGAGAATGTGAATCACCTTTTAAAGATCTTGAATGTCATTCAAAGAAAAAAAGAAAAAAAGAAGCGTCTAACCTACATTAGTAAAGACTTCTGCAATACTTTCCAAATTATGATCTATAATCATTAAAAATCAATGAAATAGTCTGAGTCCTTTACATTTGAAGTTCTTCTCCATTAGAACCAGTCCCTTCAACATCTCCTCCTTTCCCTTCAGCGTATCTACCGGTCATTTGTACCATATTTTTCTCCTGCTTGAGCTTCCAACCTTCAACCCTTTCTTTCCAGTCAACATTTCCCAGACCATAAGAATTTAAGTCCTTTGATGGGTCCACAATTCTTACAGGAACTGTTTTAATAACAAGATTTGGTAAATATAAATTTCATAGTAACCATTAAATCTCACATTGCAGCATCAGTTCTTTAACTCTACCTGGTTGCCTCGGATCAATATAGGGGAGTGAGTGAACCTTTTCAGATGGGCCCAAAGGACCTGAAGTAGTTCGCACAGATTGAGTATCAGGTGTGGCACATGGAATCTCACCAGACATCTGACCATATTAAGTTTAAAAATGTGATCAGAAGATTACATTACTCTCCAGACGACCATCAATAAAACAGAAAAAAAAAATGCATCATCCAGACAATTGAACATAGTGAAAGAGAGATCAAAAGTTTAGGCTATAATGTTAAAAAAACGTAGCACTAAATCCTATCTCTGATCTCCACACTTCTCACACCCTTGCACCCAGCTAAAGTATAAATATGCAGAGAAAATCTAAAGTACAATCGGCCAATAAAAACCACAATTCAATGGATTATATTATTACCGTTTGGCCATTGGTAAGGAGGGGAATTGGCTGCTGAGATTCACGTCTAGACGACGAGGAAAGGTCAGCATCTTCCTCCCACTGCCGCCTGGCCTTGGCCTTTCCCTGGGCATAATTAAACTCGTTCTCTATGTCATCAGAGTCCACTTCATCTTCATCTCCCTCTACTCGAGGACTCCCTGATATTTTCACAGTCACTCATTCAAATCAAAACTCGATCACAACAACACTGTCACCAAAAAGGAAAAGCCCACAAACCTCGGTGCCTCTTGTATCTAGTCTTGCACTGTGGACAAGACTGGTTCCCATCCTTTCGCTCGTATTCATAACAAGGACGACACACAGGGAAGGCGCACTCGTTGCAAGCAACAAACACATCACCAGTCGCAGTCAATCCAACAGTATCACCGCATATTTGACAGATTTGCCCATTCAAGCTCTTCAAGGGTTTAGACTGCAGATTAAGAGAGTTTCACTGAGTCGGAATTACTCAATTTCTTAATTTCTTAATTAATTGAATAAAACTCGAAGATCGAACTAAGTAACGAAAAAAGAACTCCAAATGAAAATCAGATCTGAAGCAGAAGCATAAAACGAGAACAACATTGTTAGGGAGAGTGTGAGAGTTAACTAACCCCGCTGTCAGAAGAATCGTGGCGAATCCGGACGAGCTCGTTCCGTTTGTGCGAGCCTGCGACCATTCCCGCACTCGCTTCCATCTTCACAGAAAAAGTGCTTCAGATCGAAGATCGCGACAGAGCAGAGAGAGATCAATTTGGAGGCAAAAGCAAAGCGTGATAATCTTCGCCCATTCAATACGCCATCTCTCTCACTCTCTCTCTCTCTTCACTTGCATACTACAGCTAGCTAAGCTAAGAACACGCTCTCACTCTCTGTTTTATGGTTATTACTTTACCGGATCAACCCTTTCCCGGTGCCTTCCCAAGCCGCTTAAGCTCCAGCTTTTGAGGCTCGGCTCAGTCGCTACATTGGCTTCTTCTCAAAGACCCAATCACGTATAGACACGTGTTAACCTCTCGAAAGAGACACCAAGCGATGCGGAGTTTCTCATTTGGAATATTTCCTGAAGTGGCACCAGCCTGTCCGAGCTATTACCGGTCGCTTCCGGTTTTCCTTTCACCCTCTGTCGGTGCCACACCATTGACAAATGTGCTCCATCATCCACCAAATTACAGATCTGCCCTATTACAAATATAATAACTGGACCGTTACAACTAACGCTGATTAATTTGTTGTCAAATTTTTGTGACAATACTATCAGTGACCGACAAAAGAGTATACGTGTCCATTTAATGAAAATATATTTTTAATTCATTTTTATATATGTCAATTGTATTATATTACATACATGTTTATAAATACTTTTTTATATAATTAAATAATTAAAATTACTTGCATTAATAATAAATATTTGTATACAGTAATGTTCCCATCATGTGAACTTCGAATCTGATATTTTGTTTATACTTCATTCATGTTGTTGTCGGAAAATGCTTTTAACAAAACCTGCTGTGAACCATTTGAAAACCAGTTTCATTTTAAGCTTGAAAATCAAAATTAACAAAAAACATATTTATTCGTCTAAAATTGGTTTCTCGTTTCTTATTATAAATAAATAAATAAATAAAACTAGGGTGTTGAATGAGTGGTACTTGGAAATTTTGGAGTTTAGACAGAACATCGGGTAAAACATTGTTTTCGGGTTTCTGTCAGCGGTTGCACTTTATACTAATTCAAAGAGGAACTTACACAGTTTAAAAATATGCCCATTGGAAGCTTATGTAGGATTACAATAATACTATAAATTACATACGTCAAAAGTAGTTGTCAATTTAAATCATTGCATTAATAATTGTAATCAATAATTCCTTTCAATAAATAAATATTTATTTATGCCTTGAAATATTTATTTATTATCTTGATCCAAATATGTTTATGATTAGGATCTTTTATAGTAAAGGAATTAAGTTAACAAAAATTATTTCATAAAATATAAATATAAAGCTTTACATACAAACTCCGGATTCAAACTGCATAGAGGTGTAGTCATATGATATGAGCTCTAAAAAAATCTTTGATTATCATATATATATATATATATATATATATATATAGAGAGAGAGAGAGAGAGAGAGAGAGAGAGAGAAAAGAAAAGGTGGACTGTATATAATATGGGATGAGTGAAATTTAAGAATAAATTGTGACTTAAGACTTTAATTTTATTTTTTCAAATTACACTTATATATTTTATTTTTTTAAGTATTATACTGACTTCGTTTAAAGAGTACACTTGTAATTGATAATCATGTTTTTCATTGAACATATAATTTTTGCTTTTAAATTATAACTGAATATATATTTAACTATTACAAATCTTCAAACTTTTATTTATAAATTAAAATAAATAAGTATTTTTCTATGTTTTTGTAAGTAATTTATGTTTAAGAAGACAAAGAAATTAAAGAATCTCGCTTAGACTTCGAAAACATCAAACTACTTGCAATGAAAGTAGTTGAGAAATTTTCCAATTTTTAAAAAAAAATTAATATATATATATATATAAAGTTTTTTTTCAAATATTTTGTTTACATTTATTAAATTTTAATTCTTTTATTTGAATAGAATATTTTAATTACTTTTCAATACAAAATATAAAGAATTTAATTTATACTTATCAACAAAAAACAATCACTACATGCTTCAGTAGAAAAATGTAATTGGTATACATTAGTTTCAAATTAATATTGACTCTAATACTCCCACAATTGGGAAATAATTTCATTAATGTAGATAAAAAATTCCTAATTTGTATTGACTAAAAAATAACTTTATTAATCTTGAGTAATAAAACTATTATTAATGTTGGTTGAACAAAAATTATAACTTACATTTATGTGATATTCACTACCTGTCTTAACAAAACATGTTTACCGAAACTATATCATCTTGCTCAAAAGACTATTACGAGACAGAACCAGAAGACCCCTTCTGGTACAACTTCTGGGTATTCGACAATAGAAGCAATTCATCAGAGGAAAGCAGCGCCATTTTCAATAGCCAGTATTTCACTGTCGTCACTATTTCTAATTCCTGTTCCTCGCATGGCTACCCCCCCCCCCCCCCCCCCCCCCCCCCACCAAACCAAACCCCCACAAACCAAACACCCCACACAAACAAAAACACACCAGAAAAACAAAAAAAAAACAAACACAAAAAAACCCACAACAACAACAATCACGACA
>Ga0099822_1005507_pt1 | contig 16533 bp, 8 predicted proteins | sample CowpeawhiteBW_FD_76839 | JGI IMG/M metagenome (GOLD analysis project Ga0099822, IMG submission 76839) | Root nodule microbial communities of legume samples collected from California USA - Cow pea white BW | ecosystem: Host-associated > Plants > Roots > Nodule | place: USA: California | collected...
TAAAAATAAAAGTAATTTTATTAATTAAGATAATATAAATTTACAATATATTTTATAAAGATAAAAGTGTCTTTTAAAATTTCTAAAGAATATATTTGACACAAAATAAATATTCTGAAAATTCTAAGGTTTATACTAAAATGTAAGAAAAAACATTTCTATGATCTCATACACCTGAAGAGTCTCTCAATGAAAATTTAAAATACGTTTGAAAAGGTACAATCTTTAATTTTGAAAAAAATAACTCTTTGAAATTTATAATCTTTTCAAATTCTTCTATGATGAAAATATTGTATTTTCATATAAATTTTTTTCCCTTCTTTATAATATCTTTTGTCAATACATTTAATTATATTTTAATTTTTAACAATATTAAAATACATTTATTTTATTATTTATTAACTTTATAGGTGTTATCAAATAAATTTTTAATTAGAACTATACACCACTTATGACTATTTTTGTTTTTTAAATAAAATAAAATTATATTTATTATATTAGATCAAGATTTATTTAATATTATAATTAATTGTGCACTGTTGTTAAATTTAAGACATATTAATTATTTTTATTTAGTGTTTTTAGAGCACTAGTTAGAGAGACTCAAAATAAAATAACATGTTCTCTTGTCACACATTTTTTCTGTCTTTCATATTTTCATAATTTTTATCAATTTTCAATACTTATAATATTTTATAGTGTAATTATATAACTCTTAAATTTGATAAGTAAATAATTTAATTATATGTGTGCATTAAACATTTAAGAGGACTTAGAAACGAATGTTTATTTATTTTTAGTGTACACAACTAATAAGTTCCTTTACAAATTTATTTTAACCGTATATCCATTTATTTAAATCTTTTAGAAAACTTAATTTTGGAGAAAATTTTCTAAAGGATCAGAGAAAGTACACAGGATCTTTTGTTTCTGTGAATTTGGGTTTATTTCTCTCTCTATATGCATATATTTGTTTTCAGATAATCTTCGAACTAAAATGTTGATTCTTAGTACATACACATATTGCTGAATAATGTTTTGTCTTACTAACAGTGGTCCTCTAAATGATGTGCACGACTCTGCAAACTTCTGATTTTTCTGTACTGCACACCATTAAAATACTAATCTCATGCTTCTATTGCAATGGATAAGAATCTTCACCAACTTAGTTTTTGTTCATGTAATTATGATGGTGCTTATTTTAAAACAAAGACCTGAAAAAAAAAATGCAATTTAACTTTTCTAAATCACTATTTAAAATGGTTGTTGTAACCTGTTTCTTCAGTTTTCTTCTCATTTCAAGGAAGTAAAACTGTGACAGACTTTTAAGTAAGATTTCTCTTTCTATTGTAGTAAATGAAACGTACCAAACTCGTTTCTCACTCTTTTCTTGTGATTAATACTCTAAGTTGATTGATGGAACACGTGGATTTGAAAAGTATAATCAACTTATTATTATATCATATGTTGATCCAAATCAATGTCATCACCTATAATATACTTTGGCACACTAGAGTGAGCCATAGCCTATAGAATAAAGTTATGATCATTATTCTAGAACGACCTAATAATATTTTTCACAAGTCATAGAATTTTCGTATTAGAGCATCAACACATCTTAAACTTCTATAAATATAACTCTAACATCAACCCTATTTGGTGAACATTAATAATGGAAGGTCTTGGTCTACCTAACTTTTTCTAGTTAGTTTATTAAGGTAGACAAGTTTTAATGCAATTATGTTATTTCCCTAACTCTTTCTAGTTATTTTTTTTAAGGTAGACAAGTTTTAATGCAATTATTGTTATATAGTGTAGTAGATTTTTGTAAATCATGGTATTATTAAGTGTTATTTGAAGATTTTGCATCAATAAAAATAATTCGAATTTACACATGAAAATAAATTTCACTTAGATGATTTAGATTTAAAATTTACCTTTTTATTATGTTATAAAAGTCCTCTAAAGTCTCATATTAAAATTTGTTGTTTGTTCGATTGATAGTAATACTTGTATCAAAATATTATCGAATTATTTATATATTAATATTTAGTTTCATATTTAAGATGTATATGTTTTAGTATGGAGAACAAATTCTACCACATAAATATAAATGAGTATAAATTTTATTTTATAAATTTATTTTGTATAATTGAGTTTGGTTGAAGATATACTTTTTAAAATATATAATACCGTTTTTTTTTTCGTTTTAGAAAAAATTGTGATTGTGTAATTTTTCATAGAGAGTTAATTGCAATAACTTGTTTTCTGAAAGCAATAATTTGTGATTGAAAATTTCAAAGTTATAATAATGCTATCTATTTTTTTAGAACTTCGATTAACTTAAATATTTACTTATGTGCATCATCTTATGCTTGTCATTAGTCAACTATCATTTATAGAACTTATCAATCATGAAAAAAAAAAAAAATACTAATTTACTATGGAAACAGGAGAATCATGAGATGAAGGTATCAACTAGGAAGAAGATATGAGTGAAGAACATCAACGATTCCTTTGGTGGAATATAATTGCTACCAAAGTAAAAGCAATAGTGATTTTTATTTTACTATTATTCTGAAAACTAGTTTAACAAGTTCTGTTTCAAAAATAAAAATTGTTTAAGATGTTCATATATATTTTCACTTGAAAGAACCTTCTTATGGGTAATTTTTTAGAAGTTTTATTTTACATACTAAATAAAAAACACATTTAGAAAAATAAAAATTTTTGTAATTTTACTAGAACGTACAATACTAAAGTACGAGTTTTTTTATTTTTATTTTTATTTTTTATTTTTTTTTTATATACATCAGTGTTCAGAGTAGTTATCGCAATGTTCTTCATTTGCGTTGCTTCGTTAAATACCGAAATTCTGAGATTTCATTATTGGTTGCTTTTCCTGACAAATGAAAAAAACATACATATTCTGTTCTTCTTACATTCCTTTTATGCTTTCCCTGGTCGGTCTCTTCCGGGTTCCTTGCTTGGCTTGTCACTGCATGCAACCATAGAAAAAAAAAAAGGATAATTCAAATGTTAGTTTTTCTTAATTTTTCTTAAAAAATTTGTTTTGTTTGATATTACTAAATTATGGAATTCTAACCTAGTGAACTCTTGATTCCATATTTTGTAACTGTATATGTAAGAACTGAAAACATAGATGTGTTTTAAGGAATCTAAATCTAAATCGAACATAGTATGTAGCATGACGGCGCATCGCATGCAACTCAACAGACACACACAAAGTAAAAAGCTCAAGTAATCACATGACATGTTTGTTGCTTCATTTTCTTTTTCAGCTCATCACAGTGATGATAAACGTTATCTGGCGCTGTAGATTTTCTTTCTGCTTCTGCAATTGAAAGGGTACAACGGTTGTCCTTCATCAGGTAGGTCAATTATCATCGGTTTAACAAGAAGTTAAAAATTAAAAATTTGGAAAACCCACATTCTATTTTCTGTCTTTTTGTTGCACGTTATCATGGAGATGACCCTTTCTTATTGGTTTCGATTTTCTCACCACATTATTGTTATCAAAAAATGTTTTTTTTTTTCTTCTCTTCATTATTAAACTGTCATGAATGAAAAATAATATAACGAGAAATTGGGTGTGAGTGAAAGAGACACTCAGTTACCACCATTATCATAACACAAGCTTCACTCATAGGTTTCCCGCGAAACATAGATAGATGGATATATAGCGAGAGAAGAAATTGTTGTGCTTGTGCTTGGCGTTGTATTTTTTTCTCGGAAAAGAAAAAGGGTTTTTTGACATGGCACTGAGCTTTCTGGAAAAATCTAAGCCAATTTGAATTGGTCACGCTGGGAAAGGGAAATGCTTGTCTCTTTCGGAGTCCAAATGCGAGATCTAATAATTGAAGCCTCTGTTCACAGTTTCTTCTTCTTCTTCTTCTCCAGATATCTTTTCAGAGAGCTTCAAATCTGCAGATTTTTTGTTATTCCTTTTTCTTACCACTTCTCCGTTCCTCCCCAATAAATTCTGGTCTCTTAGGTTCACTGGGGTGTTTCCTTTTCTGTGTTTTCTTTGTAGACTTCACATTGGTTGTCACAGATTGCAGGCCCAGTTCTGTTGTGGGTTGTGTCTATCGCTTGGTTTTGTCTCAACTCGTGTCACCATTTTCTTCATTACTTTCTAAGCCACTCTAGCTGTCCCTTTTTTTCCCCTTAATTTCTCTCTCTCTCAATTATTAGTTTTATTTTATTATTTTGCTTGGTTTCTTTTTTGTTCATTGCTTATTAAATTACTGGGATTTTGAGCTTCTTCTGGAGGGAACCTTTCTGGGGTTCAGTATCTGTTTCTTGGGTTATTTGTTATTTAATTGTACTGGGTACTTGTGCTGATGAGTTACTACCTTGTTTTGGTTTGCGGGGTATTTGTGCAGTTGTTAATGGTGTTAGTTTCTGAAGATGCTCTGCGTTTAGGATTATTCTGCTCTTCAACTTGAGCACCCTAGCAAGTGTTTTAGTGAGTTGATCCTAGTTTTAGCAATGACACAAGAGTGTTAGTCCTAGGAAGAAAAGCTGTTTCTTCACGAAGGGCATTTCTGTCTCTTGATGTTGTGTTGAATTTTGTTAATCAGTGGGATAAAGGATAAACAATGAGTGGTGGCAGGAAGAAGAAGCTGCGTTTAAGCAAGATCTACTCATTCGCCTGCTGCAAGGCATCTTTCAAGGGAGATGATTTACAGATTGGAGGAAAAGGTTATTCCAGGGTGGTGTTCTGCAATGAGCCAGATATCTTTGAGGATGGTGTTAAGAATTTTGCAGATAATTCTGTCAGATCTACAAAATATACTCTTGCAACTTTCTTTCCCAAATCTTTGTTTGAGCAGTTTAGGAGGGTGGCAAACTTCTATTTTTTGGTCACTGGCACCTTGGCCTTCACAAAACTTGCTCCATATACTGCTGTCAGTGCTATCCTTCCACTGATTATTGTTATTGGGGCTACTATGGTGAAAGAAGGTATCGAAGACTGGCGCAGGAAAACACAGGTGCTATACTCTACTTACCTATTTGTCCTGTTGTTAAGTTTCTTCTTATAATGCCATTTTTCTTATCTTCTTGCCATTCTGTTTAGTTTCTTGGTAATATTTGGAAGGCAAAAGATGCAGTTATCAAAGTTGTTTTTTCGTACAATTGCAGTTTCTGCTAAAGGGTTTGAATCCTCTAAATTTTTAAATTAAACTGCAAATGTTATTTGAGGAAGTCAGTTCAAAGAACCCATAGTATGTTTTCTTGTATTACATCAAACTCTAAAGTATTACTTTTAATCAATTGTACCTACCAACATTTAACTTTATTCTCAATGTATCTTGCATATGACAAAACAATATCTCCCAGTAAAAGTTGACATTGTTACCAGACTTGAAGTTTGTTAATTTGATATTGATGTCCATATGGTTGAAAAGCAAGAAGGAAAGGGAAGATAGATAATTTTGTGTAAATAATTTTTCTAGTGGAATATTTGTGCAGGATATAGAGGTGAACAATAGAAGAGTTAAAGTTCATAAAGTTGGTGGTATTTTTGAATATACTGCATGGAAGAATCTGAGGGTGGGGAATATAGTGAAGGTAGAGAAGGATGAGTTCTTCCCAGCTGACCTGCTGTTACTTTCATCCAGTTACGAGGATGCTGTTTGCTATGTTGAGACCATGAACTTAGATGGGGAGACAAATTTAAAGTTAAAACAAGGGTTAGAGGTAACATCTTCTTTACAGGAGGATCTTAACATCCAAAAATTTAAAGCTACAGTGAAATGTGAAGACCCCAATGCAAATCTGTATTCATTTGTTGGAAGCATGGAGTTTGAAGGGAAAAATTATGCTCTCTCTCCTCAGCAACTTCTTCTCCGTGACTCTAAACTTCGTAATACAGACTACATTTTTGGAGCTGTCATTTTCACTGGTCATGACACTAAGGTTATTCAAAATTCTACGGACCCACCTTCAAAAAGAAGCAGAATAGAGAAGAAGATGGACAAAGTGATCTATTTCTTGTTTTGTATTTTGTTTCTAATGGCATTTGTTGGATCTTTTTTCTTTGGCATTGCAACTAAAGATGACTTCCAAAATGGGTTGATGAAAAGATGGTACTTAAGACCAGACGATTCTACTGTTTTCTTTGACCCAAAAAGACCAGCTGCTGCTGCTTTATTTCATTGTTTGACAGCCTTAATGTTGTATGGGTTCTTTATTCCCATCTCCTTGTATGTGTCAATAGAAATGGTCAAAGTTCTTCAGAGTGTTTTCATCAATCAAGATATTCATATGTACTACAAGGAAGCAGACAAACCAGCCCGAGCTCGTACTTCAAACTTGAATGAAGAGCTTGGGCAGGTTGATACAATACTTTCTGACAAGACTGGAACTCTGACCTGCAACTCAATGGAGTTCATCAAATGTTCTATTGCCGGGGTAGCATATGGCTGTGGTGCTACAGAGGTTGAGAAGGTCATGGGTCGAAGAAAAGGTTCACCACCAATTCGTGAGCATGATATTGAATCTGAAGCACATAACATTAGGGGTTCGCTAGATAAAAAAACACTTATCAAAGGTTTTAACTTTGATGACGAAAGAATAAGAGATGGACATTGGGTTAATGAGCCTCATGCAGATGTTATCCAGAAGTTTTTTCGAGTGTTGGCAGTCTGTCATACGGCCATACCAGAAGTGAATGAAGACACCGGGAATGTTTCATATGAGGCTGAATCCCCAGATGAAGCCGCATTTCTGATTGCAGCAAGAGAACTTGGTTTTGAATTCTACAGAAGGGGTCAGACTAGTTTATCGACATTTGAGTTGGATCCAGTTTCTGGCAATAAAGTTGAAAGGTTAGTTGTTGCATTCAAGCTATCAAATTGTTTTGTCTATGTGATAACTCTTCAATTTGACTGCTACAGCTACATTTTATCTTTGCATAACGATATGAAAAGCTTTAGTCTGGTTACTCTTTAAGAAGGGCACATGATATTTGATAGTAACTTTTCATCTGATGACAGTAAGTACTGTTCAGTAAAAAGAGCTTTGAATAGCACCTTTCACTATCTGATGTTGGCATAGTTATCTTCACATGGCCAGTTTACTGTAGCTGTTCATAGAGTAGTTTGTATTGTTTTCAAATATATAAAATAAAAAAAAAAATATATTTAATTTTTGTCCACATCATAGTTTTCTGCATAATCGTTCTATTTGATGTTGTTTTCACTTTATTCATCCTACCTAATGTTAATATTTCTAAAATGCTCTGTAGCCAACTGATTTATTGTTTCTATCTATGTTTCAGGATTTCTTTCCTCACGTTTATGATACATATTTTCATTAACTGGTTTCTTTGTGCAGGAAATACAAGCTTCTCAATGTTTTAGAATTCAATAGCTCAAGGAAGCGAATGTCAGTGATAGTGGAAGATGAAGCAGGGAAAATTTTGCTTCTCTGCAAAGGCGCAGACAGGTTTGTGATAAACTTCCCTGTAACCGTAAATGGTTATGAATTCCAAAATTTATCCTGTGATTCACCCTACTGACCTTACCTCGAGTATTGTTTTCATTCAGCATAATGTTTGAAAGACTTGCCAAGAATGGGAGGGAGTTTGAAGAGAAAACCATGGAGCATGTGCATGAATATGCTGATGCAGGTCTGAGAACCCTTATACTGGCCTATCGTGAGCTTGGTGCGGAAGAATACAAGGAATTTAATAATAAATTCTCCAAGGCCAAGAATTTAGTCAGTGCTGATCAGGAGAGACTGATTGAGGAAGTAGCAGAAAAGATTGAGAAGAACCTGATCCTTCTTGGTGCCACTGCTGTGGAGGACAAGCTCCAAGATGGGGTAAGCTATAGTAGAAATACTTGTTTTACCTTTTAATGTTTACTCATTGGAGCAGCAACTGATGGCTCCTGTGTTGTTGCTAGGTTCCTGATTGCATTGACAAGCTTGCACAAGCAGGAATTAAAATTTGGGTTTTGACTGGGGATAAAATGGAGACTGCAATCAACATTGGGTATTATATTCTGATTATGCCCTTTTAACTTTGGTATTTTGTTGAACGAGAGCAAAATAGATGGAAGAGTTGCTGAAAACTATATATACGGATTGTAGAACAAACTCCATTTTATATTAACTGATGACTATAAATACATGATATGATATTCCTATAAATCTGATTCTGATAAAATATTCCTATTCCTATAATGATGAAGATCCTTATTAAATAAGGAAACAAATAAAAATATAAAAGAAGAAAAAAATCCTTAGAGATATTTTAAGATTCTCTAAAACAATCTTAGATAATATTTATAAATATTTCTTATATTTATCTGACATAAATATTTCATTGTAGTTTTGCTTGCAGTTTGCTTAGACAAGGGATGAAGCAGATTATAATTCATTTGGATAGTCCAGAAATTCAAGCACTAGAGAAAGATGGGGACAAGATGGCCATTACCAAGGTGAAATAAATTTTATACCTTAGCATTATTTTTATCTATCACAGTGTAGCTTCATTTCTTGTAAAATATTTACCAACATGCTAATACATTGGTTTCTTCAACATTGCAATATTCTAATGACACCTCTCACATGTAGCTAACATGTCAGCTTGACCTGCCTTTTATATTGCTGACAATTTGAACTTATGTTTCATTGTGTTTTCTTTAACAGAACACATAAAAAAAATGTGTTATTAAGAGTTTTAGTAACTGCATTAGCATAACATTTATCTTTTCTATTTCAGAAGATGTAAGAAATGCCATGCATGCTTGTGTACTTTGAGTTGTATGATATTAATTGTTGCACTTAAGCTCTAGGCTGTTGTAAATTTTCTATCAGTATGTTTCTTTCCATTTGTTTTTTTCACCTTAAAACTTGTAGTACTATATAGATTTTAAAATTTGTCTGTTGATATTCTTTTTGCTGATTCTTCTTTTAGGCATCAAGGCAAAGTGTGCTCTTTCAGATATCTGAAGGTGCTGCACAACTCGGTGCTTACAGAGGGAGCTCTCAGAAGGCATTTGCTCTGGTTATTGATGGAAAATCACTTGTTTATGCACTAGAAGACAATATAAAGCACATGTTTCTGGAACTAGCGATGCATTGTGCATCTGTTATTTGTTGTCGCTCATCCCCAAAGCAGAAGGCACTGGTATTTTTCAATCTGTGCTTTGTTTATAATATGCTAATCGTGATGGTAATTTTTAGTCAGCTAATCTTTCAGAATTGATTAGTCTTGTTCTGTCTTTCAGGTCACTAGATTGGTCAAATCTGGAACTGGGAAAACAACCTTAGCCATTGGGGATGGAGCTAACGATGTGGGAATGCTTCAAGAAGCAGATATAGGGGTTGGTATAAGTGGTGTTGAAGGAATGCAGGTAATGCCAAGCTTCACAGAATATTCTTTCGTTTTCATTATTGGTTTCTGTATGTGATTTTCTAAACAAATTTTTTTTTCTTATTCCCCCAATTCCCCAGGCAGTTATGTCTAGTGATATTGCAATTGCACAATTCCGGTATTTGGAACGGTTACTTCTGGTTCACGGACATTGGTGTTACAGAAGGATCTCGTCTATGGTATTTACAATGCTTGTATTTCAGCTTTAAATCCTAACAGATGGTAGATAGAGGTTCTGACATTCTGTTAACTTTTTCATTGCAGATATGCTACTTTTTCTACAAGAATATCACATTTGGTTTCACTCTATTCTTGTATGAAGTGTATGCATCATTCTCTGGACAACCAGCATACAATGACTGGTTTTTGTCTCTCTATAATGTCTTCTTTTCTTCACTTCCTGTGGTTGCACTTGGGGTGTTTGACCAGGATGTATCCGCTCGGTACTGCCTGAAGGTCAGTCAGTTTGTTTTAGCCTATGATACCACTCATCTTTGCTAATGAGCGTGAAATGAAAATTCACTGTTACTCTGTCATCAAATAGATTGCACATAGAACAGAAAAATAAAATAAGTAAATGAAAAATCTGCATAGTACTTATGATTGCGTAATACCTACCTCAGAAATAGCTTCAGCCAGGCCTCGTTTATTTTTTCTGTTTGATTTGATCTTTTAGACTCATCATAGCTACATCACTTAAGAAGCTCATCTGCACACTGTTGGTAACATAGTTGAGATTTGTCTAGTTTATGAACTTCTGGTAGTCTATTTTGCAGCATGTAGCATAGGTTCATATTGAATGCTAAGAGAATATTTGCTGGGACGAAAATACCATAACACAGCAAATCACAGCCATGTACTTTATCACCTAACATTCATATTGAATCCACTTTGACTTGCCACTGAATAAACAAGTCCAATTTATGTGTACACTTTTTAATCAATTTTTATCGGATAACAATGAAATTCAGTTCCAATGGTTGGCCTTAGTTTTTAAAACCCATCTGTGACATATTAAAGAGTAGAGATAAATCCCCCTTGGTTGTATGATTGATTTGGGGTTCCTTTGCTTGCTTCTCTGATGATGATTTGTTGTTAATATGACAGTTTCCTTTGTTATATCAAGAAGGAGTGCAGAATGTTCTGTTCAGCTGGCGTAGAATACTCAGCTGGATGCTTAATGGATTTATCAGTGCCTTAATAATTTTCTTCTTCTGCACAAAAGCGATGGAGCTCCAGGCCTTCGATGCAGAGGGGAGAACTGCTGGAAAGGATATACTGGGAGTAACAATGTACACCTGTGTAGTTTGGGTTGTAAACTTGCAAATGGCACTGGCCATAAGTTACTTCACCATGATCCAACATTTTTTCATCTGGGGTTCCATTCTTTACTGGTATATTTTTCTCATGGTATATGGAGCAATGCCCCCACACTTTACAACAAATGCTTACAAAGTCTTCGTTGAAGCTCTTGCTCCTTCCCCTTCCTATTGGCTTGTGACATTCTTTGTGGTGATCTCAACCCTTATACCATACTTCTCTTATGCCGCAATTCAGATGCGGTTCTTTCCCATGTACCATGAACTAGTACAATGGATAAGGCATGAAGGGAAGATTAAGGATCCTGAGTTTTGTGATATGGTGCGGCAGAGATCATTGCGGCCAACAACCGTGGGTTCAACAGCACGCTTAGCTGCTAAGACTCACCACGTAAGAGACAGAAATGTTAAACGGTAGATAACATATTTTGACAAATTAACCATGAAAGCATTTAGTTAGTTTCTGTACAGCTTCCTACAAATATGCATCTTTTTTTTTGTCTTTGCCTGGGTCATGTAATTGCTTGGTGGCTGGCTCCTCTGAACCAGAAGGACCAGTATGGTGCAAGGACCAGTATTTGTGACGGAGGATGGAAAGAAAAATAAAATTGTATATCTGTTTCGGCCATTTTTGTGCTGCAAACAATTCATTTATCCACTTGTATCATAGTAGTTACTGTACAGAGACAGACCAATTCTTTGTAAGATTGGATTAGAGCTGCTTGCTGTTGTAGAAAACAAAGTTATCCTATTACTGAGAAGATTTTTTTGTGTGAAGCAATCTTAAAAAATCTGTTCATTTTACTAATTCTTGTTCTAATTGAGAATCTATATCAGCTCCTTGTGAACTCACTTGTACACTGTTAGAAGTTACCAAGTTTGCTCGATTGATCGAATTACCACGTAGAAAGTATAGAAGATCCCCTGCAGAAAAAATCAAAGAAAAATATCAGCTTGAAAAACGGGGACAAAAGACACCAACAAAGTCATTGAGATAATCTCATCTTCTACGTTTTCTCATCACTCAATCACCAGATTTCACGATGTCGCAGTTGGAAAGTGCAAGAAAATTGGTGACAAATAAAAAGCAAAAGAATTGCAGACTAATTTGTAAGTTTTTCTTATTAAAAAGCAACAAAAACAATCTGCATTCACGTCCGCAGAAGTGTTTATATACAGAGAAGTTAACACCGAAAGCGAACGTAGCCTAAAAAAGTTACAAAAAAGAAAGAGATGAAGCAAAAGAGGGAGGAGAGGAGGTTCTAGGCGCCATGGAGGCCGAGAAATTTGGCGGCGGATTTAGCCATGAGGGCGGCGAACTCGTTGAAGCTAATGACACCGTCGCCGTTGCTGTCGGCCTCGGTCATCATAGAGGTGAGCTCGTGGTAGGTGAGGGGATGGCCCATCTTGGACATGGAGCCGGCGAGCTCCGACGCCGTGATGTAGCCGTTGCCGTCGCGGTCGAAGGAGCGGAAGACATCGAGTAGCTGCTCCTGGTTCATGAGAACCTGCTCGTTGAGGTCGGGCATGATCGCGTGCAGGAGCTCGTCGAACTCGATGTATCCGTTGCCGTTTTCGTCCATGTTGGAGAGCAGCGCGTAGAGCTCGTCGCCGGTGGGTTTGACTCCGAGGGAACGGAGGAGCGCCGCCAGCTCCAGGTGCGTGAGGCTGCCGTCAGAGTCCATGTCGAAGCGTTTGAATATTTCGCCGAGTTGTTTGATTTGGTCAGTTTCCTGCACTGACATCGTACGTTTTGACGCTGAAAGAGGATAACGATGATGTTCTGCTCTTGTTTCTTCAATTCTTCGGATGGAGAGAAGAAGAATGGTAGCTTCGGTCTTTCATCACGTTTCGCATTTGGAACGGTTCAAAGGTAGGTGGAAAGCGCGTGCGAAACGGTTACGAGATAAATAACGGTGTGATGGTTGGATTTTTTTTTTTTTGTCTGCAAACTCTCTGCAAATGGAAACAGATTGGTCTATATTTAATGCATGTCTGGTTGGAATTGTTATCTAGAAAGTAACCACATTTCTAAATTGTGAGAAGAGAAAAGTTAAGGTTTTGGATATATACGATAACACGATAACGCACTTAGATTTTTCTTAACTCAAATTTAGGAAAACATTCGCTGTATTAATTACCACAAAAGTGGAACCCATTGCGAACACGAGTGAAGACTATTGCCACTTGGCCACCATGTGGAAATTTTCATGAAAAATTTAATAATATTATCATTATCGCATATAATAATTACGTAAAGAGAATAAAATATTGGTTTAATAAAGAAAAAGGTGATTTATTGTACAAATTAATTAACCTAATCTATGCGTGGTGAAAGTCATTTATTCTTGTGAAAGAAACCCACCAAATCAATAACTTGATATATATCTTACAAGATTAGGATCACACGGTTCTTCCCTACCACAGAAGCTTCCAAATCCAAACTCTCCCTTCTGATAAAACTCCTCCATCATCTTTTGAACTTCATCCATGCAACCACCAGAAGTGAATCCTTCACCATCTCTCACTGCCATCTCTTGAACCCGAAAAGACTGTTCATGGATTCTCACAAGAACATCTTCATAACAACCCAGTTCTATCTTCATCTTATCATCATTTCCCTTCCTCTGACGAAGCTTTTTCTTAGCATATTCCCTTGTTTTCCTGATGAGCTTCCAGGGAAGCTTCAGCATGAGAAAGACGAGAATCTGCAGCAGCAAGCACTGGCAGCAGCATGATATGACCACACAATCAGCGCCGAGCGTGTTCCATTCTTCCATGGCTGTGAAAGAGAAGGAGGAGGAGGAGGAGGAGGCATGCCTGTTTAAAGAAGAGGTTCCTTCTCCCCTATGCAACACAATTTGATGAGGAAAAGCTAAGATATATTGGTGAATAGTGATGGATACTCATGCCTTCAAATTATTTGGTTGAAACCTAAACGCAAACCATAGCTTCAGAATAAAGATTATATCATGTTGTGTTGTGTGTGATGTATAGTATTAAAATAAAGTCTACTTTGCATTCACATCAAGCTGTGACGTGCCCAACAATGATTGAGTGCTTATGTTGTCAAGATTTATTGGCAAGGTATTGACATGAGTTCACTTTCCATGGAAGAAGATGTTGCTTTCTTTCTACTCTTCGATATGTTTTCACAAAAAAATTAACTTGGTGGGAAAATGGATTTTAAGTTTAATTTAATAAAAAAACTGCTCGTAAAACACTTCATCTTTGAATCCTAAGCATTTTAGTAACTTCTTCACGATCTTCTTCCACTACATCTTGGAAAGGAGAAGAAAATCAATGGAGATGGTTAAATTTTAGGGGTTAGTATCTTATGCTTTCCGATTGTGGTGAGAAATGTATGAGTGCAGAACCATTTAGGATTGGATTTGCATGAAGTTTAAGTGAAAATAAAATAAAATTGGTGGCACAAACTATAACTGTAGCACTGTGCATGGATCAATAATTTTGTAAATACTATTTGGCTTGATTATTTACAAACGTTTAAAGTCTAAACTTAGGACCACAGGTAGAAACATGTATAAAATAGAAATTGTGAAAGTAGTGGCTTTAAAACCATAATCATATCTAGAAAATTGTCTACCAGAGCGTTTAACAATGACAAAATGATGCTTCTTTTTACTTGTTTTCTATTTCCTTAGTTTTATATATGGAGAACTTTACATGTATATGATATTTCTTTTATCAGCAATAAATTAAAAAAAAAAAAACACTTGAGAGTATTTTAACCCTTATAAAAAAGAACCTATACGAATTGATACATTATCTTAACATCATGGCTTCAACAACCAAGTTAACCAAAACAAATAATCACAATCTATATCAAGATTACGATCCACTAACAAAAAGACCATAAATATGCATCTTTACCAAACCACCTAAAACTGTACATGCTAATAAGGAATTATTTTTGTGTATAGAACTTTCAAATATAGTATTACAAGACTATAAATTCTTATATATTTTATGGATTTTTTTTTTTTACAAATTTGTTATAACATTTTGTAAGAAAATATTTTTTTTTCTGTTATTTTTTCCAAAAATTTTAATTGACAAATAATTATTTCTTAAAAAATATAAAATTGTAAATATTTTCTATAAAATTGGTTGTGGAAATGTTTTTTACTAAATATTTTGCAAGTAACAATTTATTATTTATAACAAAATTTGTAAATATTATCTAAAAAGAAGTTTTCAAAAGATAATTAATAGGAAATGTGTGTTTTTTTAGTAATGTATAATATAAATATAAATATATATATATATATATATATAATTATTTTCTTTCATTCTTATTTTTATGCTTTTTAATTATAGTTGGACGAATAAAAATAAAATCCAGAAGGTTGAGAGTGAAAGTAAATTTGAGAGAGAGAAAAAACATGTACGTGTATTGCTGAATAATTATATTTGCTAAACTCATAGGTAATAGATTTAATTTGAGAGTGTAAAAGGTAGAAATGTTGAGGAGTCTGAGATTTGTTGTTTAGGAGCTTCCATATTAATTTCTCAATTACATATGTATATTTTATTTTAATCTAGGGTTTATAATTTGGTATTTTTTTTATTTATTTCTCACCATAAACTCAATAATCTACATATAAATCCGCTCATGCTTGGGTAAAGTTTAGTTAATTTGTATTTACTATAACCTTTAATAAATAAAAAGTTAATAATTTTACAGTTAAATTTTATGATATTTTCTTAATGATCATGTGTATAAAACTTCACGTAATTTAAATTTTCATAATTGTGTTATCTAATAACGAATATTTACATCCTATTAAATATAATATTATTCATTAAAATTAAGTTATGCAATGCTTTTTAAATAATTTTGAATTTTTTTTATCCATAATATGAAAGCCATTGTTTGATTTTAAAATTTTTATTTCATAAAAGAGTTATTGAATATGTGATTTGACTATTTTAATACGATGGGTATATGACCTAGTGGAGTGTCCCCTTAGGCCCACAATCCTGCGGATCATGGATAATGTTTTAGAATGTGCAACTAAATATGAGACTTTTGACATAGTTTTTTAATTTTTTTTTTAATTTTCATTGCATATCATTAAAAAATAAAAATACAATAGTCAAAGACATAATCCTAGTATTTAAACAATTTTAATGTTGGTATGTTTTAGTTTAACAAAATAAATGATAGAGTAATTTTAAAAATAATTTGTTTAGAAAAGTTTGACCAAGTGTACTGATAGGTATATTTATACTAGTGCACTCATTAAATTAAATGGAGACTTGTGAAAAAGTTTATTTATTTTGTGGGTCCAATTTATCCCATCAGTTTAAAACGTAGGTCCACCCCAACTTTCACACATGGTATCATATTTTCATAATGTGTCTATATAGAAAATTTTACATTTTCTAAGAAATTCAGGCATTAAATTTCAAATGCTTTCCTTTTCTTATTTCAATAAAAATAATTAATTTTAAAGATATTTTATTTTATTGTTTAGAACAAATATTTTAATCATGATCCGTAACACTCCAAAAAAGGGAGAAATTAAGCAAAATTGACTAAACAAACAAGATACATACATGAATATATCCAAGATATAATTATAGTCCTTTTAGTAAAGTTTCTCAAAATAAGTTAGTTTCTACATATTTCAAAATTACAAGAGCACTATGATTACACTACACAATATATCCACATTCTTAGTATGTATATATATATATATATATATATATATATATATATATATATATATATATATATATATATATATATATATATATATATATATATATATATATATA
>Ga0099822_1005516_pt1 | contig 16525 bp, 7 predicted proteins | sample CowpeawhiteBW_FD_76839 | JGI IMG/M metagenome (GOLD analysis project Ga0099822, IMG submission 76839) | Root nodule microbial communities of legume samples collected from California USA - Cow pea white BW | ecosystem: Host-associated > Plants > Roots > Nodule | place: USA: California | collected...
CCTACCGTCATCCTTGCTCGCTTTGCCGTCGCGGTGGCCGTCGACAACCATTCCACTTGCGTGTTCTCAATAGAGCGAGGTTCACGAGTGTGGTTCCTAGGTTTGGGTGTTCTATTGGCGGATCTTATTCACTTATTCCCAGCTGCAGTGCACTGTTTAAGTGTTTGAATTTATTTCAGCTTTGGGTCGAACACAGTCACACTTGCACTGCACCGTTTGTACGAAAATGATGATATCATTAGAGGATTAGACAGATATTTGAATCTATGATTTACGGTATTTGTATGAATTTATTTATTTTAAATACTTTTAAACTATATAATTTTATGGACCGATTTGAATTAAGATATTATTTATATAAAATTTGTTTTCATGTAAAAGAAATTCTTATGAGTTTACGATTCGAGTTTACTAGACTCTCATGAGTTTACGTAAACTCTCAAATTTGACAACCTTGATAATATTGTTAACTTGAGTGTTGGAGTGTCTTTAAAAAACTTCGTCTCGGTGTCATAACAATTACATGGCAGACTAAAAGATGAAGGGGATTTTATAAAGACATTTGGGTCCTTTGTAAAAACACCAATAGTATACAGAATTAGTGCTTCATATGAGCATTGGATTGTTCATCAACCTGCTATTGATAAAACAGCTGCTTAGGTCCACCATATAGATAAATAAACCCCTCTGTCCACTTGTCTGCATTCAATTCAACGCTCTATGCACTCTCTACTACAATATTATTCTTCAGTATTAATAATTTATTTTCTCTTAAGTTGACACCGGATTCCCATTGTAATTCGTATAAGATATTTTTACGTAATAGAATATTCCTTCTTTGTCAACATTCGTACAAGAAGAAATAGTGAATAATTCCAAGACATGGGTGAAGTAGATAGAGCCTTGGCATTTATGTATTTATATAGAATATAGAGAATATTGTTTCATCTATTCTCCTGTTCTATGAAATATATAACTGATTGTAAGAATAACCAACAACTCTACCCTCTTTTCTCATCATCTCCTTACCCTTCCTCTTTTCTCCTCAGAAGAAGATCATGATGAGGCTATTAAGGTTCAGAAATCCACCACTTTTACTGAAGAACATGCTTCTGGAGCCATGGCCAAATGATGCCACAAGAAAGGAACAAGAAACCTGATCAGGACATTTGACCTCAGGAAATCTGCCCTCTAGGCAAGTCTGATGCTTGGCTTTTCATCTCTCTGTCTCTGCTGTTGGGTTTGCTGAGAATCAAATAAGGCATGAATCATGTCATAAGTTTTCTGTTTAATCAGTATCCATCTGGGACAATATGTTATGTATATCCTTCTCTGCTCAACAGCAGTTGCATTTATACTACTACTTGTATGAAACTTTTATCATACCTCAAGTTTTTTTTTCTTTCTTCTGTTTGTTTAGTTTGGATTCTTACTTTCTTGTATTGATTATGTACAACCAGCAAGGCCTGGTAAGAAAAAGAACTGTTTTCCCTAAATTAATTAATCAAAGATATTATTTGCTGGATTTATCAAAGCTCTTCCAGTGAGAATATAATCACATGACATGATCCCTTATGTCTTTGTATTATTGGAAGTAACAGTCACTACCTTTATGAGATATTGCAGTTGCAGTGTGTACACACATGCAATGGCTAGGGAGTAGTGCATCAATTGTACAACCTAGAATGATTACTGACTTCAGATAAGTAATAAAATGAGAGCATACTTTGCAGAAGAAGAAAAGAATCAATAAATTACACAAGCATCTGGCCACTACCTGTTTGTACTTCGGTTCAAAACCATGCAATTCTTCATATTAGCTTTTTTAAAAAAAAAAAAAAAACTTTAATTTTAACTTACAGAAGAAAATTATATTTTCTAGCATTGTTTTTGTTAAAAATTTCTAACCAGACTGAATGTATTAAACATCTGTTACAACTAGCAGCTGCTGCAGAAAGGCTTTTGAGTTCTATGAATATAAAATAGATAAAGCTAGCTGCAACTCATGTATTGCTGTGATAAATTCTATTTTGTATTTTGGCGCAGGTTGAAAATTCATTATGTCTGATTTGAATAATTTGGTACTTCAAATTACTTCATAAAGCTACGGTTAAGAGTGTTTCACGTTCGCTTCTGATCAACAATCATGGCGTACACAAATGGTATTTTTGTATCTTCAAGTCATAAAAGTCTTGGCAATTATCATTCTCGTTATTTTTATCTTCAAAATGCTAATTAAGAGAACAAATCAAACTGGTTAACCTGGTCAAACTTCTAACAATTACATCACTTAAGTTCATTCATAATAAATGGCCCTGAACGATCTGAGGTAAATCTTCATCAAAGTTTATAATCGGATTAACAATAGAAAGTGTAGATTATGCCCCACATGCACAGGGGGGAATAATAAATTGAGCAAGTTAATAGTTCTCTTTCAGAGTAAAGACAAATAAATGACACATATCTATAGTTTTCTCCAATAATTAATCAGTAAATTTCATCTGCTACACTTTTACTTTAGGATAAGCATAATAATTCCCGTCAACTCACCTTCAATTTGTCCATTATCTACGTTTTTTCTATATTAAATATATGAGTTGGTTGCCATGTGTCCCACCTGGTGGAAAGTGATGCGCACCAACAAAACTATAACCTGTCGTCTAAATAAATAAGTTTTTATTATTGGCCTGTGAGTCATCAAGGAAAAACTGACAAGCCAAATATGATTAACTTTGTTTGATACTTTGATTAGATATAGGGTAGTTCTGAGTTCTTACTGAACAAAACCAGAACCAATAGATCAACACCAATACAACATCCAGAAACAATACAAACAAGAACTCCTTTTCTACCTTTTTTTATATTTTCCACTCTCTATTTTGACTTCAAGTGACCAAAATTGACACCCATTATGATTTTTTTTGAGTAATTAACCACTTGGGTTGCCATGATAATTGTCAAGCAGTTGAAAAGATACAGACTAATAAATTAATAATTTGACTCTCTATAAGTGCTACTTACACTAGAACAGAAAAGAGATCTGGTATGAATAAAATCATAACTAGATTTTCTTGTGCGAGTTCCACTATCACTGGGAACAAGTATATGGCAAGTCAAGATTGCTATGAGTCTAGCATAGAAATTGGTCTTGAGTTAGGCTTTGCACTGTCGGAGTAACAGTGTATATGCCACATAAGAGGTTTAATGATGTTTTTACCTATCTGAGGATGCAAAATGCATTTTCCCTAGGATGCTACCTATTTTAACAAAGCTAACATAAAACACAGTAAAGATATTATGCTAGTTATTGCCACCTCGCATAGATGTGGATCCCATATGGAGGACAATGACGAAAAGAAAAGTATACTGAAAGATACAAATCGGTTCTCTTTATTAAGAAAAGCAGAGATGAGAGATGAAAAGGAAGAAAGTGACAAAACTCGAACTTTATATCTCTTCCTCTCTTATCGTATAAGATACGGATAATGTATAAAACAGGTTCTGGGTTGTAACCGATGTGCACCACTTAGTATTTGGTAAATTATAATCATAGTTGTTCATTTAGTAAATTATAAAGGCACTCACTCACTGTGGTTTCATAAAATTGCAAACAACTTTCATACAATGATACATAGCTTTTCAAACAAATAAAAAGTTGGTGTAATATATGAAGATACAATTTACGGTTTTTTTTTTTTTTCATTAAACCGGTCAAGTGTGTGTTCGAATTACGGCTGAAGTACTGCCAAAAACACTCCGAAGGTGAAAGATAAAAAAACAAAAAAGATTATCTTATTTGAGACTCGATTGTACTTTTGAAGGAGGCACATAATCTCTTAAAAGAAGACCAATAAAATGCAATTATGATAACTAGGAAAAATACATTATGCTAAGTTGACAAAATTAGTTTTACATTTGTCAATGGAACAACGCTACCCGTTATTATTGTGTTCAACTATAGGACTATAGGGTAGCTGTCAAAAAATGCTTCCCGTTGGTTGAATACAATAATAACCACACTAACTCTCAATATATTAGATAAGCTAGATGAATACAATAACAACCACACTACCAGTTGATTAAAAAGTTTTTTGGTTTTATCAAAAACTAAATTTAGAGTTTTTCCTAAGAATTTCTTCAGCGTAATGCCACGCTTTGTTGTAATTTTTGCATGAGCAGTCCAAGCTCAGATAAAATGTGAGGGTTGGTGTATGGCAACGTATCCCAGTCCTGCATGGATCCGTGATCCATATTTTAATGAAATAGAGGTGAATAAAGAAATGATCTACCGCAGTTTGCATCACCTCAAAGAATTCAATCAACAGCAGAAGCTTGCATTGCGTGCGACATCCCTCTCTTCAAACCCTTTCACAAATGATCTGATAGCAAGATGTTCCGAAGAGTATGTCATGAAAGATACTAATATTACGCCCCCGACAACCATCAAACCTAACCTGTTAGAAATATAAATAAAAAAACGTAAGTGGAAATTCGAAGAGAAAAATGCTGTTTTTTCCTCTGAACTACTTGGAATTTACAAAACCGAAATATGGTTAACTTCACCTCAAGCTGAATGTATAAGAAAAAGGGAAGAAAATTTTGGTGGAATTCTGTGTGCCGAAAAAGAGCAACAAAAAGCGCCAAAATTCATCAGAAGACTCGAAAAAGAAAGACCCTCTCCATTCAAGCATGTTGCTCTTTGTCCAGAAACCGATACCGTTTGTTAAAAATTTACTTAACTTCTTCCTCCCTCTCTTTTAAAAAGGCATGAAAATAACAGCAAATAAAGTTATCAACACACCTAATAGTTTCCAAACTGCCATTCTAGCTTGATGTAGTACAAGAGGGACTTTATTAATATCCAAGCCAAAAATAAGCATAGAATGACCACTATGATCCATGTCTTGGGGAGGATAAAATCACAACTCAGAAAGCATATCAGATGCGCTATGAGCGTGATTACAAGTTACCACTCGAAAGAGGCCAGCCGCAAACAGTGTTTTCTTTGAAAGTTTTTAGATTTTGACATTTAATATTCGACTATAGTCAATTATCATAAAAACATACAAAGAAGAAAGTGCCATTTTTAAAATTTAAACGAAAACTAGGGCCAATAGAATTATACTAAAATAAATAGAAAGTCTAACAAGATCAAGCACGACAGTAACAGTATATATTTAATGATATCTTTACTAATAAAGAAAATTACCGTAAAAACAATGCAGTGATCCCAAAAATAAAAGGCAAACAGGGAGCAGCAATGGCCAAGAAGGCCATCCCTAAACCATAGAACCACGTAGCAGCATTACATGATGACATCTGACGCTGGTGACCTGTAAATAATATAAATGAGATAAAATTAAGGATGACAACTAAAAAATTAAATATAAAAATAAAAAGTCTTGAGGACACAGATGAAAGACAATCCCCGAGTGGGCTCTACTCGGGCAGAATATACCTTTTCCAGAATCCTCATCACAAGATTTGAGATGAGTCAACGAGGAAGGCGTATGTGATGCCATAATTTTTCCCCAATGATAAATCAAATTGAGATAACTCCCAAATAGTACAATGAAGATTATGAATATCCATTCATACATCAAAAGGAAACCAGTCCATGGAGCCACTTGCCGAGGTACTATCAAGAAAGCTAGTCCAAGAGACACCACGGCAGCCAACAAACAGACACAGACAGAAGTAATGCCCAAATATGCAGGCACCTTGTTCTGACCTTCTATGAGCTGTTTAACACCACAATTAATACTCAGTATTGCTATAAAAAAATAATACACAAGCACCATGCATATCCAACCCAGTCATCAGATGAGTATGCAAGGACACCTCACATAAGAGGATTCAAATTCTTAGTCGAGGTAGAAATGATGGTTGAGGTATAGAAGTAAAAACTGACCTGATGAGTGGAACTGATAGTTGAGGTAGAAATAGTAGTATATACAATTGGCCCCCCTGATTTAATCCTGTAATAAAGTTGCCTGACATGATCACGTGAGTTTCTACAACAGGAACCATAGTACCCTTGATTCTGCAGAAAATACAATATTATGAGGCACATGGAATTCCTAATGCTTAAAGAATAAAATCAATCCACGATAGCTGACCTTTAGAAATGAACGATAGCTGAAGAACACCACAGCACAAAATGGTAACAGAAAAAGAAAGTTTACAAGAAAATAATCTTTAGGATTTTGGCCTCCTTTAGTTCCAGGAAGGGTTTCCTCCAGCTGTTCCCTTATATTCTGTAGCACAAACAAGGTAAAAGCAAATTGTTTACATTACTTTTTGTCACAAACTTCAACATAGTCACATGACTACTCAAGCAAGATGGCCTTTCAAGAATTTACTGGAAGACACATTTTTGAGATATTGATAAAATACGATAACAAGTAGCACAACTACCTGCCAGGCGTCAACAGGTTTCACCAGCCAAGATGTCCACCAGTCCCAAGGTTTAAGAGGGCCAAGTGTATAGTGAATCACGCAGAGTTCATTCTCATCTACCATCCACTGGACAAGTCAGCATGAATAGTCATATAACTGAAGTAAAAGATGCAATGTAAAGGAACACCAAGATATTTAAATGCATATAATTGGTGTATGTGAGAGGATGTATGAAATATTAATAACAGCCAATTCAAACTAGGAAAATAAGTACAAGTATACAACCAATATGAGTTGCAACAGCTGAAATGTTCATTCACCTCCCACGATTTTTAAAATCATTTTGAATTGATTGAAAGGAAAAGGTTTCCAACAGACCAAATGGTAGAACACCCAAATATTTGAAAGGAGTAACATTAAATCACACAGAACACACAAAAATACAGTCGAATTTTCTTTCCCAGGGTCATAGACTCCTTCAGAGAAGTGTTCTCTGTCCAAATTACTGGAAAACGATACACAAGTATCCCCCAATTACCATACATATTTTGTCCTAAACAAACAACATTACGGCGACTGTTCAAGATATTGTGATAATACATCTATAATCTATAACAATAGTGAGATTCTACACAGCTTTGTTTTCTTCAAAATTACTTTTAAGTATAACTATTTCCCTTGTATACACAAGCTACATAACTCTTAACTTTCCTGTCATCATTCTTTCAAATTTTCTTTTCCAATATCTCTTGCATCGAACAAACAGAAAAGACCAATTAAAATATATTTTAAAGAACTCGTACATATTACGCTTGTGATTTCTCTAGTAGTAGTAATTGCTAATGACAATTATTATTACACCTATTTTAATATGCAACTGCTGCTACTTTCAGCCAATAACTGTCATAACTGACCCTAACTCAGTCCCCATCATTTACCTCCTGAAAAATCATCCTTGTAACCAAGGCTGAATGTAGAAATTGGTTTTTCCACATTATCTTTATCCACTACCATTTCACTCTATGCTTAATTTTGCCAATTTAATCTTCACTAATACCCTGTACTCCAATTTGCCCTAATGGCCATCCAATAATGCCATCTCCGTTGAAAGACGGCCAATCCATGACATATTTTATTGAATTTGATCCCTTCTCTTCTGTAATCTACTAAAAAAATCTCCAAATCTACTCAAAATTTGCCAATTTCTTGTCCACACAGACCGAAGCCTCAGTTCTGGCTTCCATTCCCCTCCAAATTTCTCTTTCAATTCATTCTACCTCCCTATCAAATGCATCATGATATTACTCTTAACTGGTCAGAAGAATTCCCTCCTTTTAATCTGGCAGGTTGGTCCAAAAACGATAAAACACCAATTGACATATTGGAGAAGTGTAATATTAATCACACAGAATACACAATAGTACAGCAGAATTTGATATCCTAAAGTCATTGACTTCTACAGAGAAGAGTTTTCTGTCCAAAATACTATACAATAATACACCAGTGTCTCCCTGTTGCGTACATTTTTAAAATATGTAACTTCTCCTAACTTTCTAACACTAAATTGTCAACATTACAGTTATTATTCAACTTAAAAATGCATTGATGCTAATGACAGTGAGTATTACCCCTATCTTGAAATGTAACGGATCCTACTTTCTGCCAATAATTGTCATAAGTGCCCCTAACTCAATTCCCATCGCCACACATGCCCCAAAACCCAGATTTTAATAGGAATTAATGAAGTTTAAAATGTTAACATGATGGAAAAGTCCTAGGCCTTCCTCCTACATCATCACCCTGGCCCATCTATATCAAAATTAACAAGTGCTGATTCTAACTGACAAAATTTCCATATGCCAACAGTAAAATTTGAATCCAACAGCAATAGCCCTAAATAATTTCTTTAAGGCTTTAGCAGTCTTATAATATATTAATATCGGTCACACTGCAATGCCATAACTACTAAACATCGACATCAGCACTCATTCCAATTTCTACCACAACAAAAAGGAACTCATCACTACACAATACATTTCCTGCCATCATTGGGTTGGCAGTTTCATCGTCTCGTTCACTCCATCAATTTACATGCAATTGTTACAAAAGATTAATTCAATTTTTCCTTCAACGTATCCAGAAAGGCTTTAATTATTTGGTACATTAATTAAAAATATATTATTACCACAAAGAATATATGTTGTTCAGACAGTAGGTGTTAAACTAATTGCATCATGTGAATTGGAACATTAACTAAACATCAATACATGAAAGTTAAATGTGAATCAAATAAGGCAACTGAATCTAGCAGGCGTCCATCTGAACTCAAAACTCGAATAAGGAGGTAAAGCATACTTAAGTTACGAAGGAAAGCAACAAAACGGAGATGTATCACTGATGTCTTGCCCCTAAATACTTATAAGGAAGGAACCATCATCTTATTTACCTATATTCCAGTACCTTGTTAGCCAGCATGTAAAGACCAACATCTGCATTATAAAGAGTGGAAAGTCGCTCCATTTCAGGAACTGGTCTATTTTCCAACATTTCGGGGGTCAAATTTGGCTCAAAAATATGTGCGTTGGGAAATCCAGAGTAATATGAATTGAGAAACCCTTGATCCCCTGTGAAAGCAGGAATATTGATGAAGACAATTGTTCAACCCTATTAGGTTCAAATCCACATCTAATACAAGTTTCTTCAAGAAAGGAATAAGATAATTGCGTATAAAATTAGTTAAAAAAGAAAAATCATAATACCTCCAGTGTAAGATGGCAGAGTGTTTACTTTACTCATCATGTCATTGAAGACGGCAGCAGATGGCTGCACCACCATGACTCCTGAATTCAACCTCTCAGAATGTTTTAAATTAGCACAGAATTTCCCACATTTGAATAGGTCTTCAATATTCTTAACCACAATAGTGTCAGCATCAAGATAAACAACTGCACACACATTGAAGAAACCCAATAAATCATACTTCATAAACATGGCATACTACATCGTATGGGAAATGCAAAACCCCAAATGGAAAGTTTTTAGTCTCTTCTACAACTTCCATAACAAGACTCAAGAAACAACACAAGAATCATAAAGATTAGACCTTTCTTGTAGTCAGTCATGTTAAATATTTTGAGCTTTGTATAGACACCCCAAAATCTCGTTGGACGTACTTGATTAGGATTGGCCAGCAAACTAATCTTCTCAATTATCCACCCATCAGCCTACACACAAAAAAACATAGCATAAACCATATATAAATGAAGAGTTTCAAAATCAACAAAACAATTCATAACCGCCAAAATTTACGATTCACGTCAAATGAAACAGTAATACCAAATTTAATATAAAGTGGCAGTCTAAGTAAAACTGAAAAGAAAATTTCATTTCTCGTTCCGCACTAATACAACTCGCAAAGGAAAGCAGTACCTCGAGAACATTATTGGCATAATCAGAGACACCATCAGAGACCAAAACGACCATGTCTTTGATGGATCCAGTGTCCCGTATAGATTTGCCCAGAACTCGAATGCCCAACAAGAATTCATCTCCGTACAATAGAGTCACGTATGCCACGTCACTCCTCTCAGATCCCAAAGATTGAACTGAAAACAACAAAACTGTGAGCCATAACCATATACTTGTACACGATTTCATTCTAACTCGATTCTTCACGTTAAACATTTTCTCCGTAAAAATCCCTTCTCGCTCAGAATTCGAACCGTTGAAGGGATTTGAATTTGCTCTGCATGCTGTGGCCTACTGTGTTTTGATACCTACCGAGTTTGCATGACATCGTGGGCCAGAAAAAAATAATAAAAACATTACCACATTGCACACATTTTTAATTAAAACAGATAATCAATTTAATTTAATTACTACTGGTGGAAACTGCATGTCCACATTTCCTTATAATATAATAATACATAATAAGAATAATTAAATTTTTTATAATTAATATTAGAACAAGCAGAAACACAATCCGGATTACATTGTATGTTCGCATTTTTTTTATTGTACTCTCATATGATTATTCATAAATAAATATATTTTGTTTATTTTATGTGATTTTATTTATTGTAAGAAAATAAAATAATTAAATATATTGTTAATTGACATTATAGTGAAGATATTATGATAAGAAGTTTAGTTGTACAAAATGAAAGTTTCAATACACTTATAACTTAATTTTACTTAAAATATGAACGATTATAATTTTTTTTAATTAAATATGTTCTTATCTTTTGAATTTGGATGTAAAATTAAAAGGTTAGAATTCATCTATGTTTCAACTTAAATATGGTACTCGAAATTTAAAAATAAATAAATAAAATTATTCTAATTACATAAAATATTTTTATTATATTAAAAGATATTTTAGATTGTCATTTCACTTGTTTGCACCATAATATATTTCAACTCATGCAATCATTGAATGGTATTTAACATGAAAAAAAAAACAGTTTATGTTATTATATTAAGAAGACTATATTTATTAATTTTTAAGTTTAGAAATCAAAATATACTAAAATTTGAGACAAAAATAGATAATAAGTTGATGTTGTTGGGTTAAGGATTTTTAGGGTTGTTAACTTTAGTAGATGAATTTGAGGGGGAGAGAGTGAATAAGGTTGAGTGGATATGAGAGTGGATTGTGCATTTTTTTTCTTCAGAAATTTAAAGATGATTATGAATGAATTTAAAAGTAAAGTTTGTGAGAGGTTGTGAGTGATTTGATTGATGTCATAAATTAAAAAATGTTTTAATAGAAATAAAAGATAGATTATTATATTACCCTTTATGTAATAAATAGTATAAATTAGTATTTGTATAAGTTATAATTATTTTGCTTTTTTTTTACTACTAAAATTGAAAGAAATAAATTATAAAAATTAATAAAATAATATTTTTTTCATAGTATATTGTAATAAAAATAATATTAAATATTATTTTGTTCAATAAATATAATGTTTATTAATTATTATTATTATTTTTAATTATTATCGTTATTAATTATTAATATTATTTTTTGTTATAATATTATTGTTTTGTCTTCATGTAAAACCCAAACCATTTGCACATAAAAAATAATGTTACGCCAAGAATAATATAGTATATATACAAATTTTATCTTCATATCTCATCTTTTGTGTGAAGATCGTAAATTCATCTCATCCTAAAAACTTTTTGTTATTGTATCTATTTATATTATTACAAGTGAACACGAAATAACTCACAAATTCACAAATTCACTCCTTATTACATAATATTCGCACAAACGAAAATAGACTTAGATAGCAGTAGATATAACTAAGAATAAAATTATTCGAATATCTACGTAGGGATTCAATTAATAGAATCCGAAAATATATTAATTTGAGGAAGATTACCAAACTGTTTATTCAAAATTCAGATACCCTCATTCTGATTGGAGTGTGTTTATCTATAGAAATGCATTACGCCAATTAACTACCCGTGCCATAAATAAAAATCATATAGAAATAAATAATCAAATTAAAATTGATTGATTCGTTGTTTATCTTCCTATATCAATATGTATTCATTCTTAAATTTAGACACGAATAAATTTAAGGATAAAAAATATATTTAATTTTTTTTTAATCTACCTCTCTCTTCCTTGTTTTGTCAGTTATTTTCTAATTTCTTTTTTTATAATGCTCTCCTTTTGTAACTGATATCCTTTACTATGAATGTTATATTATAAAGTCACAAATGTATCTTTTTATTAATTGTTGCATATCTAAGGGTAAAATCATGTACTGGTTACTTTTCTGTTAATTGTTATAAACTACAAATAAATAGATTTAATTCAATATTTTTTTATTATGAAAATATATTATATCCCGTAAAAAATATCTTTTATTTTCTAAAATCATATATTAAAATTATTTCAAAAGTTCAAATAAAAAATAATTTGTTTAAATAATATAAGTTGTATTTATTCACTAAAATGGGAATTAAATGAACAATGTGGTATTTTGATATGGTAAATAAAAGTAAACAAAAGATTACTGGATTAATGATTTAACAATAAAAATATTTTATGAAATAGTAGTCTAAAAACATACTTAAATTCATAATACCTTTATTTCTTTATATCTTTACATCTGTGATGTAAATATTTTCAATTTTATCTTCTTAATTTATTTCATCCACACTGCTGAAAAAACATATAAAAACAAAATAATTACACTACCACTACAGATGACAACATTTGTTATTGCGTTTGTACCTAATTTTTTATTACGTAATTAAAATAATAATATGTCAATATTATCATAATAAAAATAGAGTTGTATAAAAATTGTGAAGATGAAAAGTTGTTATATAGAATTTGTAGGTAGTATAGACAATAATAGTTATACATTATAATTTTAGAATATTTAATTATTAAAAAATGACTTGAAATTGGTAAAAACCTAATAACTACTTTTCTAAAATATAAAACATTCAAACTCATTTTCTTTTTATCTGAACAATAAACGTATAGTGTTGAATTAAACTTTTTACTAATAAGTTTAGGTTTTAATTGACGTTATAGCATGTGTCGAAAATAATTTTGAGTGTAAGCTATGTTAAGGAGATTTAATTATAGCATTTTCATTAATTATAAATATATGCAAAGTCTTAGATCTACGTATGTATTTTATTTACCTCTTAAAATAATAATTATTAAGGAATTTAATTCAGATATTAATTTTGTTATGAAAATAAAGTTTTAATAGTACCAACCCCAATCCCATATTTTTTTTCTTTTGTTTCTTCATTCCTTTCTCTCAATAATCTTCTCTCCCCATATTTTCTATAATTTCTTCTCCATACCTATCCGATCAAATTTGTAAACAATAAACTTTATTTACTCATAGATTTTATTTCTTTTATGATTTTACCATCAATTTTTGTAATTTAGTCGACCAAAATGATCATTTCATATTTTACGTATACAAAAATTAAGGATCACATGAAATATATTTCATAAATATTGGACCAAAATACTAATTATAACATGATTTTTTACATATTAAAATTTTAATTTATACTATTAAGATAAAAAAATTCAACACTTATTCAATTATATATTTTAGTAAAGGGAATCTACACATTATATATATATATATATATATATATATATATATATATATATATATATATATATATATATATATATATATATATATAGTGATAAAGTATGAAGATGAATAATTTAATTTTAGATTAATAACGATGAGATAAAAATATACGGTGTTATCTTTGTTATGAAATAATTGTAATTTAAAAAGATATTAATGATCTAATAAATAATATTAGGAAAATTTGGTATTTAAGTTTTAATATGATTAAATTGTACTATTTTTACTACAAGGAAGGTCTTCGACTATAGTTATTTTGGATATTAGACTACGGTAAAACAACAAAAAACACAATCTATCACGTCATAGTAAAAAAGAAATATTTTAAACTATAATTTTAAATTCATTTATAAAGCTGTCATTATAAAATTTGCACTGCAGAATCGTGGTTGAAAATTTTTCAATAGATTTAAAAACCTAATGTTTTTCGTTCTTACCGGTCTTATTTATGTATATCATGGTATTATCTTCAAAATAAATGTGAAAAACTTGTATTATTTTTAATAAAAAAGGGAAATATTATAATAAGTTTCATATGTAACTAGTGATACGTACTGAATTATGATTAAATACAAAATTTCTAATCATGTATACCAAAGGTTGCTTGATGATATATTAAATTATAAGTATTATGTAGTTGGCTTTCCATAACAAAGAATTAGTGAATAGTTTTGAAAGGAACAAAACCATAATGAATTTTCAACCCCAAAATCTGCTGGCCACTGGTATGTATCAGTGACCTTTCTTCACCGTTGAAGAACTACAAACCCTATTATAAACCAAAAATAATTATATGCTTAGAATACAATAAAAGCATATAATGTAGCTTCTACTTTTACTAAATATAAAATTTGATCACATTTATCATTCATTTACTTCTTATAATTGTATAAAATTTATCTTTTAATTTATACATACCAAAAGATCATTCTATACATATTTTTTTAATCTTTTCTATTTCCTACTGGCCTTATGTCTATAATACTTAAAATTTATAGAAACTAAAATAATAAAAATAATAGTTATAAAGATTAAAGTGAGTAAATTATTCAAATGACAATTATTTGAAAATAGACACGGCTACCAAATTATACTAAACTTGTCCACCGATTTTGTTCAACAACTAATTTCTGCCAAATATTTTTAATCCAATTAATAGGAAATAAAACATAAAGTATTTTCATTGCATGAATTTAATTAATAGGAAATAAATTATTGACGTATATACATTTTGATATCACAGCTTATCTATCTTTATTTAACAATTGTTTAATATAATATCCATTTAATTAGAATATTTTTGTTGAATTGGTTGTGTATAAATAGAGGTTATCTTTTTGTGAACTTACACACTCCTCCTTATTCTTTGTTTCCTCTGTTTCCTATGTTTCTTCCACTCATTACAAGGTTTTAGATATCAAAGGATGAATAGGAAGGAGCGCATATCGCTCAAGCTTCCCATCAAAATGGGTTGAAACTAATTCCCAGACACACGGCAAGTCTACTTCTTGGCTCTTTCTAATTATGACAAACTCACAACATCATTGTGGATTTCGATACCAACGTTGTAAGAATGATTACATAAATATATGTTTTTTTTATGTATTTGTTTCCCCTATTTGGTTCCATCTACATCCAATGTTTTTCTAGTTATAATAACTTCTATTCATCTACTTAATTCCATTCAAAAGCATGAGAAAATGCTTAAGCGATATAATCTGTATCCAAAGCTAGAATTTAAAATCATATGAAACTCAGCTTTTCCTCTATCTTTTTAAATTTTTATGCCATCTCCTTTTACCAACATCTACTCATTCATAACCGCTATCTTCTTTCTATCACTCCGTTAAAGAGATAAATCATATGTATGTCCACTTGGGAATATCCATCTTAATTCATATTTAAATTTTATTCGAATATTTTTTTCATAAAAGTTACAATTAAGATTAACTTATACATTTTCGTAATATCTTATATAAATTAAAGATAAATATTAGAAGTTTTACGTCAATTAAAAATAAAATCAATTATATATATAGTCAATTTTTTTAAAATTAAATTAAATTTTAAAATTTATTTATTAAATTAAATTAAATTATAATATATAAATTAAGATAAATCCTTTTTTACAAATTAATTACGTAATACTAAATTAGATTTAGAATCAACTTCCCTAATGTATTATTAGTTAAAACAAGGTAAAATAAAGTTCTCTGTTCTATCTCTTTTTCTATGTAAATTAAGTTAAAAAATAATTATGTATAAGACATTGTTGAGGAATGAATAAAATACATTACCTTTTTTTTTTCACTTAGAAGACATCAATTTAACAAAACTCTCTGCGTTAAGGAAGTAAAGTTCTGAATAAGTCTTACCCTTAGCTCTATCCACTCCAAATCGATTTTATCGTTGGTGTTTAAGAACTATGACTTTTTCCTAACCTGTATTTTTTCTTTTTAATTCTATCTACTAATTTATCATAGAAATATATTCACTGAGTATAATTTCGTTTTAAAAATATAAAAAATTCTGACCTAATCCCGTCATGATCATGACTAAAATTAGAAGTTGTTTATTAGTAATATCTATCATGTAACGTCCCGATTAATTAATGAACGTAATTAAAAGAAAATGTCACACGATTATAATGTAACAGCGCAGTCCTGGAGTTTGAACCCACTCCATACAACGTAAGGCACACCACGATGTCACAGGAAACCAGACATAGAATTAAAGGAAACACAAGGAGGTCATAAGTCAACGAAATACATGGGTCGTAGCCCTAAGAAACCCAACAAGATAAAACACCAGCTCCAGCCCAGATGGGCTATGCAGCGGAGTCACCGTTTCCCTTGACCGCGAGAACCTCTCGCTTCTGCTCACATCAATAAATTGATGATCATCGCAAAAGAGAAGTACCACACACAAGACAATCAAACAAACAAAGGGTAAGCTAGAGACACAAAATCATTTCA
>Ga0099822_1005523_pt1 | contig 16513 bp, 6 predicted proteins | sample CowpeawhiteBW_FD_76839 | JGI IMG/M metagenome (GOLD analysis project Ga0099822, IMG submission 76839) | Root nodule microbial communities of legume samples collected from California USA - Cow pea white BW | ecosystem: Host-associated > Plants > Roots > Nodule | place: USA: California | collected...
TTAACTATTTACACAAAAAAAAAAAAAAAAAAAAAAATAATTAATTAATTTAATATAAAAAAAAAAAAAAAAAAAAAAAAGCAGAATTAGACTAAACAAGTTGTTGTTTGTGACTAATATAAAAGTTATGATAGTTAAATACAACTTCACGTAGAGTCAGATGCCAACAAGCAGGAAAACACATATTTAAGTAACACAATTTCCTTAAAATAAAATCATATCAAACAATAATCATTTAACTACGTAAATAGTTTTTATAAAATTGGATAAAAAAAATTATGGTTTGTTAAATTTCTTGTTTAGATAACACAATTTCATTATTATATAATGGAATCTTATCCAACAACCACCATTTAACCGTGTAGGAAATTTTGATAAAATTGGATAAAAATAAAGTTACTTTGTTTAATTTCCCTTCTTTCTACCTACTTCAGATTTTTATTTATTCACATCAAATTATAAAAAGAAATACCTATATATACTTTACAAGTAACAAGTTTCATCCATTGAAAAAGTCACGGTAGCCATTAGTCAACATGGGTAAGCGTACAACTTTTACGCAATTAAATAAAATTTTAAAGTTTAGTCTTTCAATTATTTGTTCAATGTATTTTATTCAAAAGCTATTCCTTTATTAAAAACCAAATTCAGATTATAAGTGTTTTATTTGGACGTATAAATTCAGATTATCAAAAAATATTTACTATTGAGCCAATGAGTACTTCTTATAATTATATCTCATGAGTTGAAACTTACAAGTATATATTTTGAAGAATAAATTTTATATTAGAATTACTTTTGCATTTTAAATTTAATTTTAAAAATTTATCAACAACTGAAAAGCTTATATTTAATTTCTTAAAATATACTTGTGGCGCCTGCATTATTTCAACTTTTATCTTTGTTATTTGTTATTATACTTCTAGAAGGTTACTTTTTAGTTTTTATAATAATTTGGCAGATGTTTTTAGTTGGTTAAATATATTTTAATGTTTTAATTTTATGTGAAAATTAGTCTATTTTTAAAATTTTGGTTTAATTTAATTTTTAATTTTTAAAATATGTGAATTTAATTTTTTTAATAAAATTTTATTAAATTTATTTTAAGTTTTTAGTGTATTTTATGATAATATTTAAATAGTTATTTATACAGCTAGACACATCTTATTTTGATGTTAGTAGAAAAATATGATATTAAATTTGAAACTTTATATAAATTTAATAAAATTAGGTTAAAAATACGATTTTTAAGTTGGAAACTAAATTAAACTAAAGTATAGAAGAATAACTAATTTTAATCTCTACTTAAGATAAAAATATATAATTTTACCCATTTTCAAAAAATATTACTTTTTATTAAAATTTAAACGAAATGAAAACGATGAACATAAAAGGTTAAATCTTTAAATTAAAGATAAAAGCTATGTATAGTTAAAAAAAAAGAAAACTTACTTTAAACCTTAAAATTTTGCTCTATTCCACGTGGAGGGCTAGCTATTGAAAACACCTGATATAGGATTATAAGAGAAGAAACCAAATCAAATCTATGGGAAGGTTGGTAAAATATGGAAATTTTGCAGAAGGGGTGTAAAACGTAGAGTTAAATAACAGTTTTAGTAGTTATCAAAGAACAACAACAAATAATAATACGTAGATTGTTTAAGAATGTTGTTTTGATTCTTCCAATGTAAATGAAAATACATTATTAGAAAGTAAGTTTATTTTGATAATTTTTACTCAAAAGGATAAAGTTTTGATTATCAATGCAGATATCTCTTATATACATAAAGAAAATTATCAAAAAATCAAACATGGTGGACTTGTCCTTTTCAGACCTGTCTGTCAACGCCACTATTTTCCATCCTCATCAGCATATAGCACAGTCACTCATCTTTCTCTTCTTTTTTGCCTTCTTTTTCTTCCTCTCTTTTCATCAGCTCAAGGAAAACAGCTATGACCACCAGAGAAATCCTTAACAAGATGAAGGTACAAGTCATTCCCTTTTGATATTGCATAGAAAATTAGTGGTGGCTGTTCTTGGATCACATTTTTCTTGCTTTTATATTCATCAATTGATAAATGATGTAGATCTTCATTTGTGGGTATTACTCTTCATCATTCGATTCTGTGGATTGCTTTTTGTTGCTTATAAGTTAATAAACTCAACTTGTTTTATTTGTATGCTTTTTGTGGTTGTTGTTGAACCGATTCATGGAGTGTGCCTGGTCTTCCATCATTGACTTTGACTTGTAAGAGAGTGTTTGCAATCACTTTTCTGCAATCTAATGTTATTATCTTTCAGCTATCTCCGATCTGTAGAAAAACATATCACTGAAACTCATATGCATCTTTGTTTCCGGTGTGAGATAAATATACCGGATCATGTCAAATACTTCAATTGATTTTAATGCGTATGAGTATGTAAATTGTGATGAGTGAGGGTATGTTCCAGAACCAACCTGCTTATCATGTTTGCTCGTTTCTGTCATACCCTAGGCTTTACTTTGAAATGACAAAGTTACAAAATAAAGATTTTAAGAGTGCTTTCTTCCAAAACCTGGTTCTTTGTCCATTAAGAGCCATCTGGGATTTGCCTTAATGAACTTTGCAAAAGCTATGGTAAAAGAAGTTGAGGGCTTTCTAATTTCCTTCCAGGGAAATGCAAAATCATAATATATCACTTTGAATGAGCTAGGTTAAGTTTTAACAATAGGGTTTGTGGGGGGTTTGGCTTTGACCTATCTATGTGAGCTAGATCATTGTTTGACAGCTCTAATACAAAGTGTAACAAACGATCTTGTTATATAGTGTAAATTTGGGAGAGTGGTTGTGTGATTCATGTAACCTATCTCAGTGTTGAGATAAAGTTTTCTTGTTGTAACGGAGAGGGTTGGGAGAGCACCACTGGTTTCTCTGGTCATAATATATTCTTTACATGGGCATCTTCTTAATGACCATAGGACCATATATGGCAAGGTCAATCACCCACTTGATTAACTACTTCACATATAGATAACCAAAGCATGAATCTATAGTCATTTTTTGACATGAGCATGTTGCTTGCAGGTAAAAGTTGGTTTGGGTTCATCAGACACTGATTCAGGGAAAGGCAAGAGCAAGATGTCGAAGAACATAACTCATGGCTTTCACTTGGTAAAAGGAAAATCATATCATGACATGGAGGATTATGTTGTTGCTCAATTTAAGCAAGTAGATAGCAATGAATTAGGTTTGTTTGCAATATTTGATGGACATGCCGGTCACAATGTACCTAATTACCTGCAGTCTCATTTGTTTGACAATATCTTAAAAGAGGTAATGCATGTTGTTAGCTATTGCTGATTACTTAACTGTAAAGGAGATTAATTTCAGGGATATCCTCAAAATTGAAAATTAACTATAGTTAAAGGAATATGATTACTATTTTTAATAGAAGTTCAATCATTTTTTGTCTTGTGTAGCCTGACTTCTGGAAAGAACCTGCAGATGCTGTCAAGAGAGCTTACAGTAAAACTGATTCTAATATTTTAGAGATGTCGGGTGAATTAGGTAGAGGAGGTTCAACTGCAGTTACAGCCATATTAGTCAATTGTCAGAAGTTAATAGTAGCCAACATTGGGGATTCCAGGGCTGTCTTATGCAAGAAGGGTGTGGCCAAACAATTATCAGTGGATCATGAACCAAACACGGAGCACGAAGATATAAAGAATAGAGGTGGTTTTGTATCAAACTTTCCAGGTATGACATAATTTAAAATGCATTATAACTTAGCATCAATCTTACTAAATGCTCCGCTAGGTTGGTCAGTTGTGAGATTTGTAGCATAGAACTAAGCTAATGATTCTCGCTGTTTTTCTGATCTAGTTGAGTTGCTTGCTTTAAAAAGTTCACTTAGAGCGGCATAGACTTTGTTCCAGTGCTAAGTATGCAACTTTTGTCATTACTTCAGGGGATGTTCCACGGGTTGATGGACGGCTGGCTGTGTCAAGGGCTTTTGGTGACAAAAGCCTGAAGAAACATTTGAGTTCAGAGCCATTTGTGACAGTGGAGAATATAAATGATGATGCAGAGTTCATTATATTAGCCAGTGATGGATTATGGAAGGTCAGTTTTTATAAATGAAGCATGATGCAAACACCTTATAACCGTCTAGCTATCTATCTATCTATCAATGTATATATTTGATAGGTTTAATTACTTATTTGATTCTTGTGTGTGCATAATCTTAAACGATTTAGAAAATACTTGTTTTTAGTCCATGCACACATACCTTTTAACTCTGTTTAGTATGTTTTTAATCGGTTTTAGTCCTTATAGTTTTGGACAGCAGGGATTAAAGAGTGTATGTGTAGGATAGGGACTAAAGAGTAGTTTCTAAGTAGTCATGTTTGGTGCTTGTGGAGTTTTATCTAATGTTCAAATCTGTTTATTCAAATTATTCCAGGTCATGTCAAATCAAGAAGCAGTTAATTGTATCAGAAATATAAAGGATGCTCGGTCTTCAGCAAAGCGCCTTACCGAAGAAGCAGTTAACAAGAAAAGCACTGATGATATCTCGTGCATTGTTGTCAAATTTCAGTGATCACAACACTCACATGACATACTTTGATCCAGAAACTTGCAAGTGTAACATATACTGCGGTGTAATGAATAAAATGATAAATTATGTTGAGTCCTTCATGCAAATTAACAATGTGGGCAAGATGTAGATTCTGTGATTATATGGACCAAACTTTAATCTGCGAGTTTGCAAGGAGCTTTGGCTTTGTCAGTGATCTTGGAACCATACTTTTAGATCACTGCCTAGGCCTGTAAGATTTTAGATCAAGTTATTTGCTTGTATTACTCCTATCACTGTTGTCATAATTTGTTGTTATTTTTCAGAAGGAACATGGGAATGACCTTCAACAATATCTTTTCATAAATAGGATGGAGGGTGATGGCTTTGCAGTGTCATAAGCATATCAATAATTGACAGGGGCAGACAAGAACATGTTTGTTACCATTTTGAGTTATCTTACAGTTTTATTTACTGGAGATGCAAATAAATCCTACAGATATATTGTGGAGATTTTATTTTACCATTTTATGCGTTTTGAGTCTGTTGAATCTATAGAAATAATTGAAAGAGATACCTGAATTTACTCAATAAGCAATAGATTTTATTCTAATAATGGGGAAATACATCATTCCAAGGGTGGTATCAAGGCACACAGAAAATAAGAAACTTGGTAAGTAAATAATAAAATACAGAGCTTCAGCACTATGACGTAGTTTACATATGACACCACCTTTAAGTGTTGGGGGTTTTTAATTCTGGTTTTAGATTCTTATTCTCGTAACATAAAAAGTGGACTTTATTATATGCCTTGGCATATTGTAAAGATCCATTGACAGAAGAGAGGGAGCATGCTGATGAACACATTGAATTCATCTGAAGTGGAAGGACCTGTAACCAGAATTCCTTGCCATGTTCATCTGAATTCTTCCCCAGTCATCAGCATTTCTGCATAGGCTTTCTGTAGGGTTCTGTCCTTTGCTGCTGCTGCATCCTTCACTGCAAGTCTCAGCATTGCTCTTCCGGCGCCGTTCATTGTGTCTGGCCAAGCGTCTCCGGCAGCTTCTTTTAGCTTCGTCAAACTCTGCCAGCTCATGGAACCTGCACAAACTCATCACAGGTTTCTAACAAGGCAAATGCACAGAAGCAATCCCTTGAAATAGTTGACACTTGTTCTTTATATGAAAGATATGTTAAAAGATCTAAGCACTGAAGTTGATTTTTTAATGTATGTTTCTGATGTATGCATCAGAAAATGTTTCTTGAGTAACACAACAACAAATTCTTTAGTCACTGATTAAGATTCAAGGCATGCCTCTAATTCTAATAAGTCTGTTCATAGTTTGAATTTAAAGGACTACTTCAAAAGTAGTACAATGCTTAGTTTCAAAGTTTTCATGGATAAAGCATGATCCATCCACTCTACTATATATAATGAAGATGCTAAAGGCAATACAGTTTTACATTAAGAGAAAATGGTTTAGTTTAGATGAGGGATTTAACACCTGCTACATTGCTGGCAAAACCTCTGCCTCATTCCTGCAACCATCACAAAAGGTGCCTTGGAATGAAGCTCACACACCTTATGGCGGCGATGGTACCTCTTTGCAACAGTCAAATCAGCACCACACATCTCTGCTTGACAAGAAGGTGGAGAAACTCCACCCCCAGTGGACCCTCTTCTCCCACCACCACCTGCACCACCCTTCTTCCTCTCATCTTCTGCAAGACAGCCCTCACCGCCAGCCACACTTTCATCCTCCTCCTCTTCCTCATCCTCAACTTCAACTGGACTTTCTCTCCTCACCTTCTCAATTGACACTTGCCTCCTGTCTCTACTCTTGATCTCCATTATGAGTTCTTCTGACAAGTATGAAGAAGAAGAAGAAGATGCTGGGGGCAAGAAAACGGTTAGAGCTTGTCTCTGGGAGCATTGTGAGTGAATGGAAGAGTTTATATGGAGCCAAAAAGGTAGAAAAAGAAGAGGGAAGGGTGTGGACCACAAACTTCATTTTGTTGGTTGTTTGCTTTGTTAGCATAGGGTGGGGGGGAAGTCATGCATGGGGATGTGGTTTGTTTTGTCTGTAATGATAAGCAAATAAAGCAAAGTTTAAATATCACTTGTTGTAATAAGTGGGAAGTGGGGATTGATTTTGCATGAATGATGTGTTGAAAGTGACAGTGCTGTCAATTTTGGTTCCTTTGTGGTAAATGCCTATCTAATGGTGCTCAAGGAGTTACAATTTAGCAGAGAAGGATTTTCCCTTTGTTTGTTGATGTGATTTCTGATACGCAGGTGAAGGACCCATATCACATGCACAGCCATCCCTAGCCTTCATCTACTGTATTTACAGAAAGATATATATAATTTACTAATGACTTCATGCAAAAATCTGCATGATTAAACACAGAATCAGAATGACAGTACCAGCAGGGCTAATTTGGACTTTGACACTGTAGGCTTTATATGAAGAGAATTTTTTGAGTTAGATTATTGTAAGCAAAATCAAGTACTCCATTCTAAGTGCACCACAATTCCAACTAATCCAACATAGCAAATTAAGAACTGTTCTTATGGTTCACTACCAATATGGAAGTTACTAGGAGTAACAAACTTAAACATAGGGTTTAGGTATATAGGTCTGTTTTCTCTGTTACTTGTATCACTAAAATATTTTATTGAGATGCACAGTGACAGATGTACTTGTGAACTGGATTTGAAATCAAAAGCTTGTGAAGTACTCATTGCAGTGGGAAAGGGTAGAAAGTTGAAAGAAACATATCATATTTTTCATGGAAGCCAAAGGTCTAGGGAACATCAACAAGAAAATCAACTCTGTAACTTCTCAAGAAAATATGGGTACGTTTGAATTCACCATGGATCAAATTAAGTGCAGATTCTGCTTTGAATAATTTTTAGATTTTCACATCAGAAACATATTTCACTTTGGCTTTAGTTAGAAGCAAATGAGCCCAAAGAAATAGATCTAATGATGCACATTTGTTTAAACGGTTGAAATATTTAGTGCTTGGAAATATGAAAACTGTACTTCCACAACCACTCTGGTATAAAATGATATCATAAACTCTTTTTTTGATGCATATCAAATGATGTCACAAAGTTCGGAGGATAGCATTCCACATTAGCTGGTAATCTTGACGCATGCATGTTTCAATAGTACTACTTTGGCCACAACAATCATGGTACTGACATGACCCAGCACGCTAACACCATGGTTGCACAAGAAGGCAAGGAGCCATTGTACTTGCCACTTGATGTGAGTTTTCACCATGGATGGCTTCTAGTTGTAACAGACAAAAGCAAATAGTTTCAATCTTATCAATGTTACAGAAAAAAAGGATTTTATTTTCAATTGGGAGGAAAAGAAAACAGGAGAATTCATTTCATTTGGAAGTTATAAAAACGTTAACTGATGTTTGACTATTGATGTCTTTTATTATGACAGTTTTATGGTTTTCAATCTTGTGGTCATGCCTGCTTAATTAATCTTTGATGGAGTTATTAAACTCATTAAAATTCAAAGACTTAATTAAGCACAACACAACTAATACTTAATAATTCAGAGAAACTTCATAAAAACTTCTGTAAAGGAGAGAGGAAAATAACACTTAAGCTTTTACCTTGACTTTTTCCTTGTGCTTTTATCTTGACATCTTAAAGGTAAAACAAGTTAGACTTGCAAATATGTTCTTGTACTTTTTCCTTGTGCTTTTATCTTGACATCTTAAAGGTAAAGCAAGTTAGACTTGCAAATATGTTCTTGTAATATGTTTCAGTTGGCTTTTTATATGATAAGGATTTTAGATACCCTTTATCCTGTTGTAGTGTTCTAGGTGACATCAATTGTTCCACGGTAGTGATGAAGTGGGTCAAGTCACAATTGAATTGTGACGTTTGGATTATTTAGTTCTTAAGTAGAAAAAGTTGTGTCATGACTAACGGCTATAGCTTTTTACCTAGTGGTAAATACTTGATTCAACAATTGGTACCAAAACCCAGGTCACGAGTTCGATTTACAGTAGATAATTGTTCAGGTAAAGATTGTTGCAAGTAACATTAATTATCCCATGATGGAAGCCAAATGGACCGAGTCATAGTCGAATTATGTCATGCCTAATGGTAAGTGCTTAGGCCACATCATGATAAAAATCATGGTAAAGCTAAAAACTTAATGGATACAAAATCAATTTCTGTTGGTATAAATGATGTTTGGTCAGAAATGCAGAATCAGTTGTAACATTAGCTTGCCTTCTCTTAATTTGCCTTCTGGCCATGAGAATCGGAATATCACAGTGTACATATTTCTCCAAAAATCATGCCCATCACTCTCATGTTGAGTTGGTTTGGTCCCCTTGTTGTTCCTTTTATTTTTTGTTTTTATTAATGATGCATGAAATGAATACTAAAACCTAACTAGTCATCATGGCACTGTCATCATCTTTCTTGATTGAAACTTGAAATTAGCAATGAAAATGAGAGTACAGAAGCACAATGATATATCCCATTATGCCATAGTAATTGTGATCCCTTGTGAAATGGTCCACAAGTTTGTGTCTTTAGCAAAGTGTGAAGAAGGACAGTTGTTGAGAATTGTATACTGATAGGACAAAGAAAGAAGTTGTAGTGAGATTCTTGGTTGGTGTCTGTAAAGAAGGGATAGTGCAGAGACAGCTTGCATGGGCACTAGTGATCTGATTCAAGAAGCTTGGAATTTGTTGTTGGTCCCAAGATTTTGGTAAGCTAAATGAGAATAAAGGCATAAAATCAAAATGATCTTGTTTGAACTCACCTTTGTGTCTTCTTCAAACATACAGAAAAACAAACCATTGGCTCTTTGCATGCGATTGCTTTTCTCTTATCAACGCTTTGTCGCTTTTGCCTTTATACAACGGTATCTGATTCTGCCTCTATTTTCATGCATCATAACTCTATATTCTCTTTTCAACTAGTCAAAATTATAGTACATATGATTCTTATATTTACTAAACCTCTATAACTTAATTCACTTTAAATTTCAAGTTTTTATGCTTTCTCTTTTTATCATATAAAATAAAAACCAATTTTTTTTATTTTAATAATGCTTACTTTTTACTTTTAAATACTTTTAATTTTTGTTGTCTAAGTCTCTTTCATCATTAATATATTTATTATTTCAATATGAACAATCAAAATAACATATATTTTTTATTCATTTATAAAATAAATTAAAAATACATAGTTTATAATTCATGTGCATGTAATATTAAGGAGTTTAATTTCCTAATAAATTTGATACTTTCACTTGAGTTTTTATTAACTTTTTTTATTACTCAAAATTTTATGGTTTTTAATTCTTTTGTCATTTATTTTTCTTTTTAGTGGATATCTTATTTATTTTCACATGTTAAGAAATATGAGATTATGTGATTGATATAATGATATCATAATTAATATAAAATGATTAGTGATTTTTAAACTCAATAGAAAATTCAAATTCTGATTTTTATCGTACGAAACCATGTTAGATGACATGATTTCATCGTAGAGGTGACAGTAGAGTCCCTTAATCATTGTAATAATGTGGAAGTCATCAAGGATTATGATAATTTCGTTAATCAACATATTTTAAACTAAAATAATAAAGTCATTTAGCATTTTATATTCATTAGCATCATTTTATATTAATCATAATGTCATATTTCTTTTTATATATATATATATATGGAAACAAGTAAGATAACAATTAAAAAATATAAAAAATTTGGGTAATAAAAGAAGTAATAGAGACTCAATTAAAATATTCAAATTTATTATGGAATTGATACTTAATTATTCATAGTTTTATTATAATAATAATTATTAAAATAATAATAATACTAACACGTATATGAATAAAAAATATTAATCAAAGACTCAATAATTTTTAGAACAATAATAAATAATAGATAAAAAATACAAGAGGTAAGGAGTAGAGATAACCTAGGTTGAGGCACGCATAACGTTATCTTTAGAGAGAAAATGTCCCTACTACATAGGGCAAAACAAAATCATATGCGATCTCTCCCAAGATACAATCGATCGAGTGCAGCGAATGATCTCTGAACCTTATGAACACCAATGTCTTAAAGATAATATAGAGAAGAAAGAATAACACTTTTGATAATGTTGTGTCTTTCATACACCTAAGTGTTATTTATAGGTAGAAAAATGAGACACAAGAGTAACTTGTAATAAAAAATTATAATTGTTAGTCATAAATAACATGAACCCATAAATTTAAAAGTCCATGAAAACATGAGTGAGAGTAGGATTTTGATTTTAGTTAGTTATTTTATAAATTATATTAAAATATTTTTAACAATAAATAGTTCAAGATGATTAAAATAAGCAATCATTCACAAACACTAACTTCATTCAATCATACAAAATTTTCTAGATAAACTACAACAACTACCTCTTGAGAAATTTATGTATTGAATCAGACCTCAGAGATTATGCATTTGTCATAAGGATCTCAATAGCATTTTGGCTTATAAAACCATGGCTCTACCAAGCCTTCCTACATGATAAGGTTAGTTCGACTATGACACGCCAGAAAAGTTCTATTTAACACTAATTCTCGTCATAAGAACCTCAATCAACTCTCATTAACTAAATACCTTCTACATGAGTTAGAATATCTAGTAAAGTCTAGGTAATCTCCTTCTGAGTCCCTACTCAACACACCTAACATAAGAGTGGAATGCTTTCTCCCTTGAAAGCCATTTGACATTCATCACTCCCAACCACACATTAGCATCTCATACAACATTTAAACATTACTAGTATTCATTCACATCTAAACCTCTAATTAACAATAAACTATACCAAGATAGAAGGCACACTCACAAGAAAATAACCAAAGAGCAACCTATCACACATAGCTCATTCATCACATTCTCGTATAATCTTACATCATTACATCATTTCATATATATGTAATTTACTGTTAGTGAAAAACGTCAATTGCATTGATCGCACGTAGCAAGTAGTAAATATTGTTATCTCCACTCCACAAGGACTTGTGTAACACATGACAACTCTTACAATTCAAAACTCAATTAAACAACAAAGCTCACAAAACACAAAGAAACTCTTTTTGTATTTTTATCATACAATTGGTGTGTTATACAAATTTAAAATAATATACAATTAGCAAGATTAAATTCCATTCACTTCATTCTTATACATTCACAAACATCTCAATTTCATACTAAAGTCAAAATCAACTCATAAATATACTCAAATCATATCCCTAGTGACTTTGAGCCTATGATAATTCTTCAAGTTCTAATTCCTTGAATCCTCGACAAGTGAAATCATGTTTTAAGTTCAAAAGTCTTAAGATTACTAATGAATCATATTATATCCTTAGATACTAGCTCCATTAGGTATTCAATTTTAGTCCTAGGTTCAAAAGACATTTTCCAACACTTCAAGAGCCAACAATCAAGCCATGGGTGATCAAGTCACAATAAGCATTAAGCATAGAAATCAAATACTAACATTGAAATGGAAAAGCATATGTATTACCATCACAAAATACACAAGATTCAGTTTATTACATCTAATATCAACAAATAGGGTTAGCTCTCCATAGTGAAGAATCCAGGGTTTACAAATAGAAGAGTTAGGGAAGAAATAGAAACCAAAGAGAAGATGCAAGCCCTCTCCCAAGGTTTTTGGCAATTGCTCTATGATCCAATTGCACCTCTTAATCGTGTCTCCATCTCCAAATTGTAGATCCTTCCCATGGATGAAAATTGAAGACCCAAGGAGGAGTGGAGAGCTTCCTAGCACCCCAAACAACCTCTAAGGGACTCTATTAGTCGTTCTAGGTGGAGACAAATCATGAGAGGAAGATAATGACATGTCAACGATGCCACCTCTCAACGCCTCTTTCAAACCATTTTGACATGTCAACGATGCCACCTCTCAACGCCTCTTTCAAACCATTGCCCAATGCCAACTCTGCAAAACTACTTCTGTGTCGCTCAATGTCAGACTCCTCTACAACACTGGTTGCTCTTTGACTTTGCAGTGCTGAGCGTGATTCTAGTGTTGCCCAGTGCGGGTATTTACTTTTGAGTTCAATATTGTTTTTCTCCACCACAAATGCTTGTTATTCACTTATTTAACACATTAAAAATAAATATTAGAGGTAAAACAAACATAAACTAACTAAAACACAAGAAAATACAAAATATACTAAACTTGAGATCAAACAAGGTAAAAACTAGGGACAATTGATTTTATTCTCTAAAATCACCACACCAAAACACATAAAAATCATCATTATCATTTACCTCAATCCAAACTTATCTCATAGCATCAATCACCTATTATTTATTTTAATTTAAATGTTAACAATCCATCATTTATTTAGTATTACATTAGCATAATATTCATTTACAATATTTCCATTAAGTACATCAAAATGGCAAAACACATGACTCTAACCACAAACTCTAATCAAATATCACAACATTCAAAGTGAAAGAATAATATGTCTATGACCAACTATCAAAATTTTAACTCGATCCGACAGTTAATGAAATGGGAATCTCAATTTTCCTGAGATAACTCAGGACAAAAAAACAAGGTGGTGTCGACCGTTGGGTAAGTAGCGTTAGGTGATAAAACCCCTTGGTACTCACTAATTTGGGAGCGCCCAAAAGTCCAAAAGTGATGCACAATGCCAACAAGCTAGTGAGACACAGTCTGATTGGTGCCCAACGATATTGCAGGGGTGCCTAACGCTCCACCAAATATTTTGAAATTTCTCTGAATGTTAATTAATCAATTTGACTTTTTCTGAGCTATTGACCACTCAATATACTCTATAAGATCATAATATAACTTTATCTTAACTCAAGAAGCACCAATTTGAAAAATTAATTTATCTCTCAGAAAAATCCCTCATCAATAGTTAAATAAACACAAAAGAACTAGTTCAAGCACATAATGGCACATGCTTATAATATCATTTTGTCAATCTAATATCCTCAAATGTGACATCTCTAGTTATTTCAAGACAATATCAACCATTTTAAGAATCTAGATTACTAAAGAGATATATTAAGTTAACTCACCAAACATAGAATTAATCATTCAACCAAACAAATCATCTCATTCATCAATTTCAACCAGTCCAAAACAAATTTATTCTATCATTAGATTAGTGAACTCGACTAATAAGTCTCAACAGGTATTTTTCTTACATTTCAAAACTCAAAACAGATTATACAAGCACAAAATATACTCATTGAAATCAATTGAGGCAGATCTACCAATACTTGACATAAAATTTCCCATCAAAATCCCAATTACATACATTAGTTGTATCTAAATTCATCAATTCAACTAGTTCACCAATTAACAACACCAAACAAACAAAATCACCTCATGTATCAATTCAACCATTCATAACTCATAAATCTAACCACAATCTCATTTAACAATACAATAACTTTTAAATAACTAACTTTCCTTACCTAACTTATGAGCACAAAACACAATTTCCTCAACCTCAAAGCACTCTTAACCACACATAAGGAAATATATGAACAAAGAATGCTCATATCAATGATTTGATCATACCTAACTATCCAAATTGAACATAGATTCATCTATAGCCTTGGGATGACACATGCAACCCCCTAACCTCACACAAGCATTACAAAAATAAACAAGACTTTAAAAATAACAAAATATGAACTTAAGGATAAACCTTGCTACCAAGAGTTTTAGGGTATACTCAAATCTTTAGACAAATGAGAGATGGAACCAAAGATATGGAGAAAAGGTTTAGAAAAAAGTTATAGAGATATAGTGTTTCTTATTAAAAGAAACTTGATTAATAGAGATTTATATTTATAATATGACTTTTATTAATATAATAATCGAGTGTCATCTTTTAACATCAACACTAATCTTTGTTATCTTTTAGGTCCCTACATTTACCCTTTTATTATCACAAAATGCGTTTAAAATGTCAAATAAACTTCATAAAATTTGGTAAGAAGGACTAAATCCACGCATTTCTAAAAATGAAGGACTAAATTAGTATAAAGTTTCGAAGAGGGACTAATTCCAAAATTCATTGAAACTTGAGGGACTAAAAATATGTTTAACCCTTAAATTAATTATTTTACTGATTTTACTAATTTTTTAATTTAATCGTTCTTTCATTTGACCAATTTTTAATTATTAAACTACCTATAAAATAAATAAAAAGTATTTACAACAAATTTATAAAAAATTATTTATATGTAATTTCATAATAATAATAATAATAATAATTTTATTATTTTTTATTGTCATCCAAAAAATGAACACACATGTAGCGTATGTGGTTTCACTGATTTACTTAAAATGAATAGAACTAAATGTGTATTTAATTGAAAGTTATTAATAAATAAATATTGTTTAATCCAAAGCTTAAAAACTAGTTATGATTTTTTTTATTAGGAGGAGAATGAATAAAAAGGGTTGCATTGAGGAGAAGGAAATGAAATATTTGCATTTAATTCATGTGGTGAAATTTAATTGTAAATTAATATATTGAAAAAATAATTTATAAAATATTTTTCTTAAATTAAATGTAAAGACTATTTTCTTAAAATGTAAAATAAAGTAATAAAGTTTACATTAAATAAAATTATTACAAAACTTTAATAAACAAGAAATATATTTCAAAATAAAATATATTAAAATAAATCATCAAAATTTAAATTAATTATTTTTTTATTTTCATTTTAATGCCTTTTTATTTTTTATTTTTATTTTTTAATATTAAACATCTATTAAAAAATATTAAATTGATTTAATTTTATTAATTATTTAAAAAAATTAATTATTCATTTTATTATAATAATAATAATATATTTTTAAAGTGTTAAATATATTTCATTTATAGATCTTAATTCTTTAGTATGTTAGAGTAAAATAACAAATATTATTATTTTTTATTTAAATTAATTCATTAAGTTTCTTCTTTAATCGATTATAATTCATTTTTATAAGTAAAATTTAATAAAGTTTTTTTTTAAAGGCAACTTTCTTTATAAATTACTGAAAATATACATCAAGATTTATCTTACTTTTGGTGATTTTGCGTTTCATTTTCGATTTTTTTACTTTGTTCCATTTCTTATGTTTCCTTTCGAAACAAAGCATCGTAAGGATGAGTGATAGTTCTATAGTATATGTATTAACTTTGTTTTAATGTGTTATTGTGGTACTAATAAACTAACATATAAACATGTATATATAGATAAGCATAGACACATGAATTATATTTATAACTTATGAAATGATTATTTAAGAAGCATTATTTACAAAATAAAATTCATAAATATGATAAACATACTCACATTTATTAAGATTGAACCCAAATAAATAATAATTTTGTCCATACCGGGTTGTCTCATGCAAAGTGCTACTTCTTTATTGGGTTTAATTAGTCGGATGATATTCACTTTCGTTCAGATGTGTCAGTTTGGTATCCGGTTTTAAAAATGTGTCAATCTAGTTCCAACTTTTGAAAAAGTGTTTTAATCAAGTCCCTTTCAGACAAAAATTACTAAAGCCTTTATCTTAATTCATGACTTTTACCACTAAATTTTAATATAAATATCAATACTTAGTTTTAAATATCAATAACCTTAACGATGTTAATAAAATTTTTGCTGAAAAGGACCTAATTGAGGCATCTTTTCAAAAGTTGAGAGTCAATTGACATCTTTTTAAAAGTGGGTACCATCCAACTAATTAAACCTCTTTTTTTTATATTGGGTGCTAGTAGTATTCTACAATCATAATGTTTAAATCATCTAAATATAAAATCTCAAATATATATATATATATATATATGTATATATATATATATATATATATATATATAAATTTGTGAA
>Ga0099822_1005526_pt1 | contig 16504 bp, 10 predicted proteins | sample CowpeawhiteBW_FD_76839 | JGI IMG/M metagenome (GOLD analysis project Ga0099822, IMG submission 76839) | Root nodule microbial communities of legume samples collected from California USA - Cow pea white BW | ecosystem: Host-associated > Plants > Roots > Nodule | place: USA: California | collected...
ATATATATATATATATATATATATATATATATTCTTAATTTTTTATTTAAATTTTTTTATATTTTAATTTAAGTTATATTTTAATTTTATTTATTTCATAAATATTTTTGTAATTATTTTATTTATATAATTAATATACATTTTTAATATTTTATTTGAATTTATTTTAGTTTTATTTAAATTTTAAATATTTAATTTTAATTATATTTTTGTAATATATTTTTTTATATTTTAAAATTTTCAATTTACTTTATTATAGTTTGTTAGAAACTTAATAAAATTAAAAATTAAATACAATTAAAAAATAAACTTTAAATTTAATAAAATGAAAACGATATATATTTAAAATCAACTTCTAATAAATAAATATATATATATATATATATATATATATATATATATATATATATATATAAATATTTCTTTTAAAATCGTTTATATATTTTTGGAAGTCGAATTCCATTTCTTTTAATTCATTGTTTCTATTTTTTCAAGCCAACATGTTTTACAACACACTTCACCCTTATTTTATTTCCACAACCATTTTTCCAAAATGGGCTAAAAACCTAATCTTCAAAACATTTTCATCCCCATATTTGTCTGCACACACTTTTTTTTGTTGGCTGAGATATGTTTTTAATATCTTTACTGGTTTACATTACTCTTCATACTCTCCCTAAAATCTATTTCTATGATATGTTCACCTTTCTTTCTCCTTTAACTAAATTGTATTTTTCATCAGGACGATGATATTTTGACATCAAAAATGTTTTTACACTCCTTTTGCACTACTTTTCACTTTCTTTCTTTTTTTTTCTTTACAAATACAAAAGTTCACTTTTTTATGACCATTTTACACCCCTACAGTGGGTTGTGAAATGGTTTTTTTTTATACAATCATTTATGGCCGACTAATATCCTTTTCAAATAATTCAAAAATATAAAAGAATTTTAAAATTATAAAATATCAAACGTAATTATGTGATCCCTAATTTTTATTGTGAATGGAGAGATACATAGAAGTAAAACTAGTCATTGTCAAGTTCATCTAAAAAAAATGATTTTCCAAAGAATTTTATAAAACTACGTAAATCATGATTTTCCATTATGAATGGAAATACATATGAGTGAGGTCAATTTTTATCGGGCCTAAAAATTTGAAAAACTATTTTTACTTCTTTTGTATAATCTTTTTCTTATTTTTGGAGAAAAATAACATTTAAAAAAGTAATTATTTTTCGCATATTTAATTAAAGATATCATTTTTTGAGAGGCATTGTAGGGGGCTAACACTTTCCCTAGATGTAACCGACTACATGATGAAAAATAAATAAAAAAATAGAAAAAAATAAGTAAATAATAAGTAAAAGAAAACAAAAAAGAAGAAGAGATAAAAGTAGAAAAAAAAGTCCAATCCATGTTTTTCACTATTTTTTATCCACGCCACACTGTGTTTTCTTTTTATACCTCCATTGCATGTTTGGTTAACAACCCAAAACCATTTTGATGACCAAACCACTTTTTTCTTTCTTTTAAAACAATGTTTTTAGTCCAATCCACGTTGTTACCAAAACCCTTTTGGGGCCTTCTCCCTGCACCTCTAAAGATTCTTCTATACCTCCAAAATTTACCATTTTGACCTTAATAAATAATTTACATGTCTCGGTGGTTGAAGAATTAAAACTGAATTTACTGTGGCTGGTTTTGCTTTTATTACTACAATGATGTACCCCCAATATTTATGTTCCGTTCTTTCTTCTGTTTTCGTTCTCTCCTTCTTCTCTCCGTTTGTTATTGTGTTGTCTTAAGTGATCCCCCTGCTTTCCATCTCTTTCATTTGAATGTGCTCTCTCCAGTGGTGCTCCTTGCTTTCCCTCTCTGAAGGTTGTAACACTGGTCTGCTTCAAGCTCCTCCAACCTCATTCCATACTAGTTGAAACTTCTCAACGCTTTTCTCTAGAAAGTTCTTCTTGCAAGTTAGTATGCTTTCCACTTTCCACTTTAATCATGTTTGTTATTAATGGATTGTTGGAATATTGTCTGTTGCAAGTGATATAGTTATATTTTATTTGTGATCATTACGGATGTCGAGATCCGTTTCAGGAAAATATGAAACAGATGTCTACATCCGTTTCATTTTTTTTTGTTTTTTTTGTACTATGAATATCGAGATCCGTTTTAGAAAACTGTGAAACGAATGTCGACATCCGTTTCATTGTTTTCTTTTTGTATTACGGATGTCGAGATCCGTTTCAAAAAAATGTAAAATGGATGTCGACATCCGTTTCATATTTTTCTGAAACGGATCGCGACATCCGTTTCGTTGTTTTTTTCTTTTTTTTTATGAAACGGACGTGGAGATCCATTTCAAAAAAGTGTGAAACGGATGTCGACATCCATTTTAATAAAAAAACAAAAAAATTAATGAAAGCGGATGTTCGTTTCACACTTTTTTTTTAAATGGATCTCAACATCCCTTTAGTATTTTTTTTAATCCCATTTGGGTATTATAATTAATAACTGTTGTGTAAAGGTAAAATATGGCTTATAAAAAATCCCATTTTGTACTTTTGATTCCTTAACCAGTGCATATGGATTATCTTTCTCCTTCCCATATTCCCAATTCTGAATCTTCTCGTGTGCCCTAGATGGCTCCCCTACTCTCAATCTCTCTCACACACAATACTTCATTCATCAAGGTGATTGTCGAGAACAAATCAAGCTTTTCCAAATCTGAGAGTAAGCTCCAGTTCATCCATTCCCACCTCGTGTATTCTCTCACCCTCCCCAAGGCTTCACTCTGCCATTCTCGAAGTCAAAATCGGACACTCCTCTGTCTATCTCTGCAACGGAACCCCACTGTATGCCCTCTTGAGCAGGATCTGGTGCATAACGGGTTTCATGAGGTTAAAGGTAGGGGAAAGGGGACCGGCGGCGTTCTGGCCCTGAAATCTAACCCAACGGCCGGAGGCAGAGTCAACTGTGGAAGTGTCAGACTCGTCGCACTCAGGGATGGTGGAAGTATCGACGTGGTGGCGGTGCGAGGGGCTGGAGGGGGCGGAAGTGGCAAAAAGAGGGTGGCAAAAAAAGGCTTTGGAGAGGGAATTGAAGTCAGACTTGTGCTTGGAGGTTTGGGGAGAGGAAAGAGGTGGGGTGACACCATTGGTGCCTAGGAGGTTCTTCTCCACCACTGCATGAGCCTTTATCGTTGTGGACTGCAACAATTTCCTCTCCGGCTTCGAAAACCAACTTGGAAACGCTTCTTCGTGAGCTATTTCGGTGTGATGGTCGTGTTTCATGAAGTCCATGTTGATGGCCAAGCTGTTCCTTATCATCTCCGTCACATTGTTGTATTTGGGAGCCTTGAAATCTTTAACACCTAGTTCGATGGTTCCATCTTGACATGTTTGAATGTTGGTTAGGGCAGTGTTGAGCCATGTATGTGCATCAACCGAGGAGCAGTTCTGGTTCCCGTGGAAGCACTCGAGGGTGCGGTTGAGGTGGAAGATGGTTTTTCCATAGAGCTTCAAGTAGTCACCATGAACGGTTCTGTGGTTCTTTGTTGGCATGCGGTCATAGTCAAGTGCTTCTTTCTGCATGATGAGAGCCTAGTTTAGGGCATGTTCAACAAGCATTCCTCGGAAGATAGTTCTGTGCTTGATCAATGTAAAATTGTGGTTCTTGGTTTGAGTGGTGGTGATGTAGTATTTGCATGGCACAGGGTGTGGAGTTAGGTTGCACCACCAATTGTTGGATAAAGCTGGTTCTCTTCTTGATGATGCTACCGAGAGGATTAAAGACATGAATAGCAGTGTGATGCATAGTTTTGCAATAAGGGTTTCCATTTCAGGTGGAGATTGAACAAATTAACAAAGTTTTCGTGAATTGTAGTACTTGCACTTGCACAACAGAGAATGTTTGATATGCTTTTAGGTTTGTAATGGTTATGGTGATGAAATTGTGTTGGATGTATATATATATCTATCTGGAGTGTGGAAGGGGTAAACGTGTGAGCTGAATAAAAGAATGACACTAATACAAACTGTAGCAGTTTTTCAAAACTTGATAAATTTTGTGGATACGTAAAAGATATTTTTTCACTTCCATCACGTTGATATGTATGAAAAAAAATTCTGAAATTTCATTTTTTACCATGTTTTCAAATTCATTATTTTTTATATATCAAAATGGACGCTTCTATTGTTTATAATTGAAAAGAATATTTATAAGAGGTTTTTGTAACATATCTTTATCTTTTTTTTCCTTTTTTAGAAATTTCATTGCTTTGTTTACTTTCTAATACTAATAGTTTTTTATTAAAAAAGGGGAGAGGTGTTCTTTCTAAATAATAAAAACAGGTAACAAATAAGAAAACAACAAAGATTTTAAACATATAATTTCTAAATTCTGACAGAATGTAAGCGAGTAGTGGGAATCGAACCCGCATTGTTAGCTTGGAAGGCTAAAGGTTACAGGTGTAGTTTTGGCTATATTAACTGCATCTTTTGGTGTAACTGGTTATTCCTTACCTTGGGATCAAATATGTTATTGGGCAGTAAAAACAGTAACAGGCATACCCAAAGCTATTCCTGTAATAGGATAGTCATTTCTGTACATTCAATGTACTCTACGGATAGAGGAATACATAGAGTTGAACATAGTAAAATAAGAAATTGAAAGATTTCGTTGAAATTATTCGTTTGGAAATTTCCTGAAAAGGTAATTTGTTCGAGGCGTAGATAAGCTAATTCTTGTAGATGTATATTTGTCGGGCTGTCCACCTAAACCAGAGGCCATTATAGATGCTATAACAAAACTTCGTAAGAAAATATCTCGAGAAATATATGAAGATCCAATGAGTTTGCAACACACAAAAAAACAATACCTTTTAGCGTATGACAAAAAGAAAGTAATGAAGTCCAGTTTTATAAGTAGAATTTAGCATGGTTAAGTGTTTAAATACATAAATAAATTTTAGCTGATGTATAAATAATAAGCATTGACTAAAATTAAATATAGTAGATTATAATATTTGTGCATTGATGAATTTACGAAAATATGCACGAGGTTGTGGACTGTGAATCATACAAATTATTTTAAGTTTAAATTTCTTTAATTGTTGTAAGGAAATTAAAGTTAAGTCTTTTCCAATGTATTGTTCATCAATATGATTTTGGCATGGAAATGTTAATTATTTAAATAAAGAGTTGTCATTTGCAAATTTAAGGGAAGGCAAAGTGTTTAACTAAAAAAGTCTCTCTTTTTTTTTTTGGCAAATGTATAATAACAACACAATGACATAAAAATTAACATAAGCATATAGTATAATTGAATACAAGCCTACTAGACATAACACCTGTTTGATGGATATAAAGTTATAAAAATGTGCACTTGGCCTTGTGAAGCATGAATCATAAAAATGACACTGATACAAACTGTGGAAGAAGAAAGAAGAAAGAAGAGAGAATGAGCCAGGTCAAATGGTTTTAAAATATTGGGGGTACACTGCACGAGCAAACAAAAGAGAGAAGTAATAGTTTTGAAATATTGGAGTTGGTGGGCTGCTGGAAGAAAAGACAAAATTTATTGTTTAATATTTACTTTTTACTACAAGGATAAAACTGAAATTAAAAAGAATTTTGGGGATACAGAAGAAACTGTTGGAGGTGGAGGGAGAAGCCCCCTTTTGTTTCCCTTTTACACATGCTTTGCCATGCGCCAGTTGCCCAATGCCTAATTTTACATCCACACCACCTTTTTCATATACCTTGTTTCTATTTTTTCAGCCCAACAAGTTTTACAACTCATTCCACCTCTATTTTATTTTCACACCACTTCCAAAATGGGCAAACATTTGTTTAATCTTTTTTAACACTCTCATCTATATATTTTTCTTCACACACTTATTTTTTATTGGGTTTGGAAGTGTTCTGATTTTAATATCTTTATACATTTACATTGTTATTCACACCCTCCTTAAACTCCTCTCATACCCCACTTTCTCTCTCCTCTAACTAACTTGTTATTTTCATTAGAATAATAATATTTTGACATCCAGAAAGTTTTTACATCCATTTGACACTATCTTTCCCTTTCTCTTGCTTTTTACAAATATAAAAGTTTCCTTTTTTTTTATGACTATTTTCCCCCTATAGTTGGTTGCCAAGTGATTATTTTTCTGAATGAATGCTCGTGTTGCCTAATATCATTTTAAAGTAATTTAAAAATATAAAAAATTTCAAAACTAAAAAATATCAACTGCAAATAAATTTGTTCTTCTTAAGAACTATGTGATTCCTATTTTCTATTGTGAATGAAAATATGTAGAAGTGAGGTCAATCATGGTCATGTTCATCCAAAAATAGAAAAGATGATTTTCAAAATAGTTTTCTATAACTATGTGGCTCATGATTTTTCACAATGAATGAAAATATATAGGAACGAGGTCAATCTTTGTTAGGTCCAAAAGTTTTTAAAAAAATTATTTTTTGTACAATTTTTTCTTATATTTTTGGGAAAATTAAACATTTAAACAATCACATCATTTTCACATATTTAATTAATGGTATCATCTTCTTCGGACATTTACCAACACCTTTTGTAGACATAACCGACTCCGAACCCATAATTCAATTTTTGTAGATCACGTCTTATCTTTGTAATTTTTTTGTAGTTTTCTAGAATAAACTATGGTGGCGATCCTAAACTGTTTTATTTATAATTTGTCTTCCCATTATGATTTTGGTTGTGACAATACATTAATGGACTCAAACACAAGTATATGTGCGTGTGTGCGTGTGCATGCGTGCATTTGAGTGTATGTGTGCATGCGAGCAAGCGTGCGTGTGTGGGTGCATGGGTATGTGCGTGCGTTCATAGGTGCATGCGTGGGTGTGTGCTTGCTTGAGTGAGTATCTACATGTATGAATATTAAACCTAATGAATGTGAATAATATATATGTCATCATGTAAAATTTTAGAAATTACATAAAACTTGTTTTATTAAAGAGCTCAATTGTGATCCCTATACTGCAATATTTAATGTGTTATTTTACAAGAGGTTATATATATTCTATAAAAAAAAAACTACTATTTTCCTATGAAGTCATGTACTTATATCTATATCGGTGGCTAAGTCTTTGAACTCTTAATTAGTTTTTAGAGGGTTAGAGGTTTACTTAGAGATCTCGACCATTGTGACTTAGAATCTAAGGTTTCAAATGATCATATTTGTCAATACATATTTTTGTTTGGGTAAATAAAATTTAATTTTAAAAATCCAAAAATAGGTAGTCAATAAAAAGGAATAAAATAAAGTGTTTGAAACAATTAAAAAAAAGATTAAAAATTAATTAAAAGAACAAAATATTAAAAATTAGAAAAATCTTTTTAAAAGGAATAAGTGATGAAAAATAAATAGAAAATAGAAAATGTAAGTAAATAATAAATAAAAGAAAGCAAACAAAAAAGAAAGAGCAAAGAGAGAAAAGCAGAAAAAGAGAGTCTAGTCCTTTTTCACTATTTCTTATTCACACCCCACTGTTTTTTCTTTCCATACCTCCATTGCATGCTAGGCTAACAACCCAAGACCATTTTTAATACCCACACCGACTATTTTTTTTCTTCTTTTTACACCATTTGTTTTGCTCAATGCATATTGTTGCCATTATCCCTTTGTTTTCTTTTTACACTTGCTTTTGCAATGACCTAGTAGCCCAATACTTGTTTTTACACCCACACCACCCTTTTTATTTAAAGGAGCTTTTCCTTGCACCTCCAAATACTTTTCATGTATTCCATAAAAATTTTAAATTTTCATTTTGTTCATCAGTTAAAAGTAACTACATTTTTACTCTTTTGTAACTGACCCACCCCCATTTTTTTCAATAGATGTCAAAATTCGGTGCATTATTTTGTTCTACAAATGTCAATATCCAGTACTTTATTTTTATTTTAAGTTTTTGTCTAGAACTATCAAAACAGGTAACACAGTTTGGTCAATTCGGCCCATCACGGGTTGATCACTTAATGAGTCAATTCAACCTAACTCACTTATTAGCGAGTCAAAATAATTTGAACCCGGCCTGGGCCACCACGGTTTGGTGGGTTAAATGGGTTGACTCATTGACTTAATTAAAAAAAAATACAATTTTTTTCTTCCATCTCAAAAAAACTAAATTATAATTATGATTAAAATATAAATAAACTTCAACAAAATCCAAATACAATCCAAAAGGATGTTAAGCTCCAAATACAAACCAAAATCACAAAAATACATATTACCAATGTGTTGGCTAAAAAAAAAAAATTTAACCCGAGTCAAATGCAAAATCCAATATAATAAAAAATACTTATGTGACCCATTATTTGCGGGTTGGTAAATCAACCTGACTCATCACGAGTTCAACCCGGGAGAGCCAGGTCAAAAATTAACTCGTACTGAAATTTGTAAAAAAAATTCAACCCAACCTGGTCCAAATCAGTGGTGGGCCGAGTTGGCTTGCGACTTCCAACCCATTTTGACAGTTCTATTTTTGCCTGTTATGATACCTTTTTTAGTAACTACCAAGTGACATGTGAAAGTCATTGTTCATTTCCATTAGTTATTTAAATGATGTTAGTAAAAAATGACCAAATTGAACAAAATTGACAAAAATTTAGACCTATTTGAAAAAAAAAACAATATTAGGACTAAAATGACAAAACTGAACAAAAATTAGGAAAAAAAAGTATTTTAACCAATATAAAAATTATGATATTCATGACTTGTTTTTTTTTTTAAGTCAAGATGCCCGAATATGCTGATTAGTTTGCGGACCCGCAGACCCACAAGTATGTGCGGACCCGCAGACCCACAAGTATGCGAGACGGACAATGTTTTCAAGCTTGCAATTTCTTTGTGGGGTGGACCAACCTAGCCAATAATGCGTATACCTAATCTGAAGTAAAGATGCCACTAAATTAACAGATCTGTTGTTACATCTCATGTTTAGAAAATTCCAAAAAAATCATTACTTTCCTAAATAATTATTCTGAAATTGAGTACGCTATGTTACAAGATACCTATTTTAAACAATCATACGCGTTTTATATGTACTTCTTCATAAGTAATATGTTATCTTTATTTTATACTTCAAAATACGTATTCTAAACTGTACACCCGTACCTTTTGAGGGCTTTGAATTAGTTATTTAGAAACACAAATATTATTACGTATTGACCATTAAGTATACTTTTAGGCCTTAAAAAAAAGAAGAAAAGGGTGCAAGAGGAAATATAAAAGGCGTAGGAAGTTCACCTGTATTTTGATGAGAAGCAAATCGAAAAGCTTTTAATAAAATGATTTAGCTCATGTTCTCCACATGTCCCTTCATAATACATTTAACTGGATCTTTTTCACGTATCTAATGAAAGCAGGAGAGAAGTTAATCTTCGTCTTAAAACTATACAAATAATTAATATTACTTTATTTAAATCTAGCCTTATGCATCCATTATGAATGTATGGCAAAAATTTAGTGCTCCAAGGCTTTCATTACTCACATAATACAAGATCAAGTGAAAAAAATCATTGAAACCAGTCAGTGATGCACAAATAAAACCAATAACTCTAACTGTGTCAATCACCAATTCAAGTATAATCGCATTGGATTCTATCATCTCACAAAATCGAGTAAGTATTCTTCCTATCAAGCATCATCGATCATCATTGGATTTTTGTACCAGGATAAAAGCACTCGATGCCAGTTTCCTTGATCTTGAAGTGAAAATTGTAACTCTTAATGGCTGTAATTCCATGCTGATGTTGTGTTTCCTTATTCAACACCATCAACTACATACAAAACGAACAATAAAACATAATCAACCACGGTGGATATATGATTTAATCAAAAGTTACAGAGAAGCTTTTATATTAAATCATCATCTAAGAGAAATCCAAGGAATCAACGCACGCAGTAGCATGATCTATTAGCAGTTGCAATGTCACTTATACAACAAAATTCAACAAAGGGAAGATAAACAATAATGGTAGTTATCTCTTTTACATTTAATCCATAGGGATCAGAAAACCTTATTTGACACAAATTTGGAGGTATTAAAATGGGAAGTTGGGGAAATTGATTTGTGGGTCAAAACATGATATAGAAGAAAATGTCATTGCGTATATAGGTCTGGAGATCAACTCTGTAACAAGTTCTCTGCTATATTTTTAGATGAACCTGAAATAGAAACAATTTAAGCTAGGCCGAGCTACAAAACATAAAAATAAGACATTTTTCTTTGACTGAAATACAAAAAGCAACCCTTGGAGCTCCCTCGTATATAGACTGTGAAATTTAATCAGAAAGAATAGAAAAGAGAAATCAAATTCAATAAGCAGACTACTTATACCCTAGTGAATTTTTAACACAATACTGCCTTTGTTTGAATTCAGATTGAATTCTTTAACTTAAAAAGTGAAAAACTTGAAAAACGTATTTCCAATTAATAGATCTATAGGAAAAGTTAAGTCATTTGATTTGTACCCAAACACCAGAAAGAATTAGAGTAAAATAAGTTCGTCATATACCCTTGAAAAGAAACCTCGGAGAAAGGGAGTTTAAATATGAGGACTTCTAACCAGACATTACAAAACGATAAAACTTAAGATAAGGTTTCTTAGTAAAGATCAAACTGAAAAGCTTGTAGCAATCCATGTTTCGAAAGCCAAAGGTATATAGTGTCATTAGTAAATGAAAAATTTTTCTTTGCTTTCAAGGTCTCTAAGAAGGTGAAATGTTTTCATAACAAGTGGTCTCTTGACTTGCCTTGAAGGTTTTTCCTATTCTATATTTCATTTCAATAGAAAGGCAGCAGTGGCATGGTTATTTAATCAACAAAGTGAAATAATATAAAATAACAATTTTGTCATAAGCTTAGATTAAGATGGAAAGATAGGAAGAAGTTAAACGGGTTATTCTCAATAAGATAACATCCAGAAAATCTTGGGACTGTATAAACAATTTCAGTATGAAATTATTATACTGCAGTGCAGAATGATACAAGTCTACCTGACCATGCACATCTTTCGCTAAACCAGTGGCCAATGGTTCAGCCTTGACCAAAATCTCAGCAAGGTACTCCATCTCTAAGATAACAGCAGTCCTGTCTCCATTCAAATAAATATCTTTATGATCAAGTGCAATAAATGCACAACCCTGTGAAACAAACACAGAAATGAAGAACTAAAAACATTGGAATAGATTTCAAACACAGAAAAGGTAGTATTATCTTACATATTCTGATGTTAACGTATGGCAATAATGCATCAAGTTCAAAACATCATCTGAAGAACCATTAGCAGCAACTTCAAGAAAAGATATATCATCTATAATGATAGAGATGGATTTCTTGTCTTGATGTAACACAGTGATCACTCTTTCAATTTGCTCAAACACAGAAGCAAGCCCATCATGATTGGGTTTTCCTTCACCTAGGCATCAATAAAATTTGTTACTCAGGGATGTATATAATCCCACAGACTCTACATTTCTCAATTTCATTATTGTTCCTAAAGCTATGGAATTGATAGATAAGTATCGAGTAGACAGAACCACACAAGGCTCCAAATTGGGGGATATGGAATGGAACTAATTGTTCTTTCTTATAATTATTAACTTCTTAATCTCATCAGATGAACTGTGTTCACGCAAACTTCGCACCTCACATTATGATCAGTTACTAATTTAGAATTATGGGATGTAAATGTTTAAATGGAATAGAACTTTCCGCACTACACCAAAATAATAATTTTTCACTTGCCATTCTATTGACCCTTAACTACTCTTAGATATTCGTCAATACCATGGTCACTAAATTATAGGTCTAGAAGATATCACACCAGTCATTAGGTTCCTGTCATGCCTATAGCATGATACTTTGGATATGTCGTCACCAACTTCCGTATATCCCTATCAGTATCAATTCTAGGCAGCAACCACCCAATTTTGTATTTCCATCAGTGGATGTTCTCTTTCCTCGATCTAAGGAGAGAATGGATCATCTTGAAATATATAGTCAAGATTAATTAGATTAAAATTAGTGTTATTTCTTCTTGACATCTCGTTTTATGACTCATTCTTAGCTTCATATAATAAATTGTGAAAACAATCTTTTGCAACTTTTAATAGCTTGGAAAATAGACTTTAAACCTAATTCAACCTCACAAAATTTACATAAAAGATGAGTTGTACCTACTTATATATATTATAATTTGATCATATCTCTATGAAGATGTGGTATTCAACACATTCCCACTGCCAAGGACTAAACATCTCAAACATGAGAATAGAGATTCATGGATGGATGGTCCAATAACGGTACCATAGTGGGTGATATGATGGCCCAGTATATACCTTGCTAATATATGTTCTAATCCCATAACTAACTTAAGAAAACCAACTTATAAGTCAATATGGGATATCTAACAGTCTAATATAATAGTTGACTTTATTTCCTTTTTTCAAATGAATGTAGTAAAAGCACTCTAAAATTTCTTTGACAATTTCAGGCTGAAATTGTTGAATAAAGGATTTTATTAAAACTATTGAAGTTTAGAAGCACATGAACCAAATTTCAAGTGTCTTCATATGTAAAACACATTGTTGGCTTCTCATCACTGTTGACTAGCCAACAAACTTTTATATAAGCTCAAATACTTTTCGTATATCATTAACTTAATCTCTAACACAACATTTCTTTTGTGCTTCAAATACTGGGCTGCTGATTCATTTTTCTCCATCCAAAATTTAGATCTTTAAATTCTTTAATGTTGAATATGTTTCTCAAACCTTGCTTTTGATTCACTAGTGATCAAAGCTACAAAACCTGCATTGTGAATCAGGGGACCCTAACATGGATAAATTCTCAACCTCAAATAAAGGAAAGTTTTCACTATCTTCATTTACTAACTTTTGCTCATTTTTCTTTCCTGCATATTCTCCCAAACAAGGATAAGAACGAGCCACACACAAGTAGACCAATAAAAGTTCCACTTCTTTTTCATTATTTGTTTACTAACTAATTTGAGTACTTCTATATTATCTATAGCCACCTAAACTTCATGCTCCTCTGTTTCTTTCAGTAGTACTATATTGAGTATCTGAAAGTAATAATTCTATTGCTACTACTGACGCCAAAAAGCATCAATAGATTTCAAGAAAATTGACCAGTTACTGCAGAACATCAAGAAATTCACAATGTGTCTCTGGTTCATATTATCCATACAACCATCACATATTACTACTGAATTACTCCTTCCCTCTCCATTTCAACTTATTTATCCATTCTTGCGCATTTCTTCTATATACATCGCCTAAACATAATTGTAACTGCTTCACCTACTTTAACGATTATTTATAACAATGAAATCAAGTAATGAAGGAGAGTTAGGGAAAGACTCATGAATGACAAAATCATGTAGTTTCTGATCTAAACTTTAAACACAGTACATCAGTAACAAATTAAAGACAAACTATTGCAACAAATTCAATCTTTTTCAAACAAACAATGAGAAAAAAGAGCTAAATACCAATAACGAAGTTTCTCACCTGGACACTGAAACATAAGCATAGGAAGGAAAAATAATCTGCCATTATCTCTTTGAGCAGTTAAGTTGCAACCCTATCACATCACAAGTACCCGTGAAGTTTGTCAAATACAACTGAGTAAAAAACGAGACATCGTAACAGAATACAACAAAATATTATGACAAACAATTTTTTTATCATGGTATTACTAGTAAGGATCGTTCATCGCTGAAAGCAATGATTCAGAAACTTTGAGGGCACACAAGGTGAGTGTTCCTCTCCCAACATGGTTTACTTCATACCAAAAGTGGCACCACCAGGATTGAAAACCTGGACTACTTGTTTAAGAGACACAATTTACTACGACTGTTGTCAACCAATGTTGATTGACAAACAATTGACTAGCATGTTATGAAACCAAATTACGACGAAAACAAGAGCAAACGATCAATTTAGGTTACGAAATATCACGCACTTTTCAAAATTTATTGTTTACTCATAAGAAAAAAAGGTCCAATACCGAAATTGGTCCTTTCTCTTAGCTCCAACCAATGAGAAAATTAAAAAAAAAAAAAAAATCCTCATGCTATCAGTCTATAACTGTAGTCCCTAAAATTATGTTGAAGTATCATTCACACTACATTTTTTCATTTTAGATTAAACTAAGTGACAAATTGCACTTTCACAAACCTTTTTCAATTTATAGTTCTCAAGGCATAATGTGTACCTTCAAGGACCAGTTTCAAGTATCCACCAAAAACAAAGATAGACAGAGTAACACTATTACAGTGTCGAGTTGTTGAAAATACAATTAGCTAATAACATAAGCAAAGACATCCAATGTGAAACGAATATTTAGCTACCTTATCAGTAGCAAAAGCAGTTTCACCACCAAATCAACATTAGGAAACGTAGACAAATACAAGATTACAGTGCCCAAGAAAAAGAATAAAATGGATATATGTAGAGAGAAAAGGGAAATACGAGCTTTCGGAGGACGCGATCGTAGTGGGAGAAAGGATGAGAAAAAGCGAGCAAGAGAACGGCGGAAGAAGGGTGAGAAGAGAAGGAGCGTTTGAGGATGTGGTGAAGAACGAAAGCGGCGCTTGTGTCAACACAGTCCTCCACAAGAACAAAGCGACCACACAAAGGCCATGGCTTCGCGTTGTCATTGTTGTGAAGCCCCAGCGCTTCGTCCAGAAGGTTCCAATTTTTCTGCTCCATCTTCTGCTTCTTCTGCTTTCAGTTCACCGTTTATGAAACTTCCAATCCAACTGCCTCCGGCACGACCCGAATAATTAACGTTTTTTTCTTCTCGTTTTCTCGCCCAACAACCCGAACCATTAGTTAGGACTATATGCGAATACTTTTTGTTTTTTTCGTTTTATATATTTTAGGGTTAAATATGTTTTTATCCCTCAAGTTTCAGTGAATTTTGGAATTAGTCTCTTTTTGAAATTTTATACTAATTTAGTCCTTCATCTTTAGAAATACGGGGATTTAGTTCTTCTTACCAAATTTTGTTAGTTTTATTTGACATTTTAAACGTATTTTATGATAATATTTGGATTAACATTGAAGCGAAAATGTGTCAAACGGTATAAACAATTCAAATATCATCATGAAATGCGCTTGAAATGTCAAATAAACTTAACAAAATTTAGTTAAAAGGACTAAATTCACACATTTTTAAAGATGAAAGACTAAATTAGTCAAAATTTTTGAAAATGAACTAATTCTAAATTTTACTGAAATTTGAGGACAAAAACATATCTAACCCTATATTTTATGTTAACTTTATAATACTTTTGAAAACAAAATAAAAAGAATAATTTGTACGCATCAAATGAAAAATTATTATCTATACTGTTTATCATATAATCATCTTTTTGTATTCTTCTAAATCAAAATAATTATTCTACCCTTTAAATTACCATTTTTTTAATTTAATCGTTTTTTCTATTTGATATTTTTTCTTCTTTTAAAAATTTAACCATTCTTTTAAACTAAAATAATTATTTATAATAAAAAATATCTAAATATACTAAAAATTACGTATAATAAAATTATAAAAATTATTTATATTTATTTTTATAATTATAATAAGGGTTGAATATGTTTTTTGTCTCTACAATTTAAGTAAAATTTGAAATTAATATCTCTTCAAAAAATTTTATCAATTAAGTCCTTCATCTTTAGAGATGCATGAATTTAGTCATTTTAACCAAATTATGTTAAGTTTATTTGACGTTTCAAACATGTTTCAAGCGCATATCATGATAGTATTTGAATTGTTTATACTGTTTGACACATCTTAGTTTCAATATTAACTCAAATATTATCACAAAGTCACTCACAAAGTTTCAAGCACATATCATGATAGTATTTGAATTGTTTACACTGTTTGACACATATTTGCTACAATATTAACTCAAATATTATCATAAAACATGTTTGAAACGTCAAATAAATTTAACATAATTAGGTTAAAAGGACTAAATTCACGCATCTTTGAAGAATTAAATTGGTCAAAATTTTTGAAGAGGGACTAATTCCAAATTTCACTTAAATTTTAGGGACAAAAACATATTTAACCCTAATAATTTTATTATTTTTGATTATCATTAAAAAATATGCATCCGCATAGCACGCGTGTTCATTGCTTATATATAGTTGAAGTTCTGATTTTAGTTGAACTTGTTACAAGTTTGTTTTCTAGTCTGCATCCTATAATTTCTTGCACCTTGTAACTCATTTAAGTTTAGATATGTTTTTTTTTTCCTTTACCTTGTGTTTGGATGGAGCATTTCAACCATGCTTAGAAATTGAAATGCTTTGTATTTGAATTGCTTGTAATTAAATTCCATTCATTTTTTAAATAACTTGTTTGGATAAGGAAATTAAAATACCTTACATTTCAATTTCTTGTTTGGAAAA
>Ga0099822_1005528_pt1 | contig 16503 bp, 22 predicted proteins | sample CowpeawhiteBW_FD_76839 | JGI IMG/M metagenome (GOLD analysis project Ga0099822, IMG submission 76839) | Root nodule microbial communities of legume samples collected from California USA - Cow pea white BW | ecosystem: Host-associated > Plants > Roots > Nodule | place: USA: California | collected...
AAAATATATATAAATTTATATATATATATATATATATATATATATATATATATATATATATATTCTATTTTTTTTTCTTCTAATTATTTGGTTTGTCATGAAACTTATTCGCATCTCCAATATATTTTTAACCATATCATAACTTTTATGTAATTATGTTTAAATGATGTATGTCAATTAAAAAAAATTTATGCATTTGAATATTTCTATTATTTTTTAATATTTTATTTATTATATATTTTTCTTTCTAATGAGAATGTTTAATACTCTCAATTTAAGGTAATATAAAAAAAATTCTTTACTTATTATTATTAATTTTTTGTTTAATTTAAAGAACTCTTTTGTTTCGTTAAAATAATTTTCGTTTTTTTTCAACCATTGGGTATATATGTTGATATTTGAAAAGTTTTCTTAGATCTCTATGATATTTTTCATCTTATTATACATTTAATTATACATTTGATTTCCTTTGTGCGATTTCTTTCAATACTCTCTCAAATTATTTTTAAGACACACATTTGTTAACTTTTTAATATTTTTATTTATTGTTTAATTTCATCATGTAGAATAATATTTCGATATATTCTATCTAGTTATTTTTTATTTTCTAACTCATTATCAATCATAGTGTAATTTTTTCACTTTAATTGTATAAATAACTTTTATTTACTACAATATAAAAATTTAATGTAATTGCCTTGAATATTTTTTTGTCACTATCCAACATATATTGGAGTTCAAAAGATACAAAATCTATGTCAAAATTTTATTATTATATTTATTATTTGTTCTTTGTGTCATTTTGATCAAGTGATGTATTATAAATTTTATTGGTGTATAAAAAAGATATTCATTAGAATTTAAAAAATTAAAGCAAACAAACATTTAAAATATATTTTAATTTGAATATTTGTTTTCCTTTTATGTTTTTTTGAAAATATTTTTTAATTTTATCAACTAAGTTTCATTATACCCGTTATCCGGTGGGAATGGAAATGGAGATGAGACAAAAGTTTGATATCCGTTAAATTTGAGTATAAGAATGTGAATAATTTTTTTTTACGAAAATGGATATGGGATAACGAAATCCGTGCCCGCCCGCCGAGTTGCCATCCCTGCAACTTAGGCACATACACTGCACTTACAAATTAACGTTTCACTCACCCAACTAACTCAACTAACTAACCAACGCACTCTTCACTCACGCGGGGAATGACTATAAAAGCAGAGGCAAAAGAAAAAGGAGGGGATTCGGTTTGGAGGGAGGAGGGAGAAAAACAGAAAAGGTTGGGGATTCGGTTTTGAAGGAAAAAGCGGGAGAAAAAAAGAGGTTTCGAGAAAGAAAAAAAAAAAGAAAGAAGAGAGAGAGAAAGAGGATTCGACTGAGGTTTCGAGAAAGAGAAGAAAAGAAGGGAGAAAGAAAGAAAGAATGCGAGAAAAAAGTCAGAAGAGAGAAGAAAGAAGAAAGCGAGAAAGAGAGAAAAGAAAAGAAAGAGAGAAAGCGAGAAAGTCGATTGGGTTTTGAGGAAGAAAACGGAAGAAACAGAAAGAAGCGGGCTGGAGTCTTGGGAAGAGAGGGAGAAAGCGAGAAAGAGAAGAAAGAGAGAAAGAGAGAAAGAGAAGAGGGAGAAGAAAGATTTGGGATAGCAAAGGAAAGAAATGTCACTGCAACGAAGGTACTCATTCTTGATCTCCCCTATGGTTTCTATTGAATTTTTATTTTGAATCCTTTGTTCGAATTGCTCGCGCATTTGATGGATTTGCATTGATCATGCGCTTTAATTTGAATATTCGTCCTATACTCACTGGACTTGCATTTGTTTTCTGAAGTTTAGTTTCAAATAAATTTCCATTCATATGCAATTACCTTCATCTTCACCGATTATGATGCTTACTATTAGGGTTCCATTGTTCAATTCTTGTTTTGTATTCATGTTTAATAATCCTAGTTGATTTTATGATTTGCATGCTATCATTCTAAGTGTTTCTGTTAAACAAGCTTGGTTACATATTGCATTATTCATGATTCCACTGTCCGGAGTAATATGTTGATGGTTCATATTTGTACATAATGGAATACAGAATTTGCTTCTAGTTTGATTAAAGTGATACAATGATTGGTGGTTTAGAAAGTCAGTGTTGTTGTTGGATGCCGCGATAGAAGATTAGGGTTTTGGTGATGGTATCTTGAGTGATGAAGGTGCAAAGAGTTCAAAGTATTTAGAGCAAAACCTGAAAGTTTTAACGTTTTAACTTTAGTTTATAAATATTTTAGATTTTAACGTTTTAAGTTTTAGCTTATTAATGCTGCATATTTTAAAGTTCTTTTTAGGATAAGGGTAGAAGAAATGATGAATAAGTGAAAGAAGGATAAACCATAAAAAAACAATAATAATGATAAAAGTGATAAAATACAGTTTAGCAGAAAAGGAATTGGGTATAAGCCTGGACGATCTGAACTTTCTTTCTGTACCCTGTTTTAACCCTTTATACTCCCATATGCTAATAATTGGATTAAACCTATATTACTTTGCTCACCCTTGTAGTTTAATACTTGCAGTCTTATTCAATTTATTGTTTGTACCCATTGTTTTAATATGCATACCCTGCAATATTAATTAAAGATTTAGGTTCTTTACACCCCTATTTTTTTTCTATCTTTCATGTTTTATTTAGGTTTTGTTCTTACATATAGATGATTCTCTTTGTTTTTAATCAAAATTACACAGTAAAATATTACAAATTAAAATTTTAAAACATATTTAATCATCATGTCTAGTATCAAACTAGCTTGATGATAAAATTTGATTATCATGTCTAGTCTCGGACTTGCTTGATATAATTAAATATTTTTTCTTAAATAAAGTTTGATTATCATGTCTAGTCTCAGACTTGCTTGATAATTAAATGTTTTTCTTAAATAAAGTTTGATTATCATGTCTAGTCTCGGACTTGCTTGATAATTAAATATTTTTCTTAAATAATTTTTAATTATCATGTCCAGTCCCGGACTTACTTGATAATTAAATAATTTTCTTAAATAATTTTTAATCATCATGTCTAGTCTCGGACTTGCTTGATGGTAAATCTTTATCATGTTGAGTCTCAGATTCACTTGATAAATAATACCTATATATTAAAATTAAAAATTGAGAAAAAAGATATTAATCAAATAGAAGTTTTAATAATTTGCTTTTTTAAAAAGAGAACTACGTAACCCTCATTTCTCATTTTTATGAGAATCGTAGGAGTAAGGTTAAACACCTTGTCGGACCCAAATATAAAATAAATAAAAAAATTCATTCATTTTAGTAATGTTCTGTTTGACTTTTGAAAAAAAAAACAAATATATTAAAATAATATTAGTTTTCCACACTTGATTAAAGGTATCGTCTTAGGACAGACGTATGGGTGCTAATATCTTTCCCACCCGTAACCAACTCCTGGACCTAATCCGGTTTTGCAAACCATTTATTTCTTTAGGTTTTCCCAAGTTTCCCAAAAACTGTGGTGGAAAGTCCCCTTTATTAAATTTATATTTTAAACGACATTTTTTTACATTGGTCATCCCGTCGCAATTTTTTTCGATGTTGCGACACTTGGTCAACTTGGTCAACTTGGTCCGTAAACATATACCATAAACTCGACTCGTAAATACAACACGTACAATCGACCTGTAAATTTAACCATAAACTCGAATCGAAAACACGACCGTAAAATCGACATAAAAGGTGACCCGAAAAATTATGAGCCATAATCATGTTTCGTAAACACTTCGCGTAAACTTGATTAGCCTATTTGACCTGTTAAACACAATTCATAAACGAGATTCGTAAACTCGGCTCGAAAAGTCGAAACGAAACTCAACCAGTAAACTAGACTCATAAACACGACGAGTAAACTCCGCCCATAAATATGAAAACAAGACCCATAAACTCGACCCAAAAACACAACACGTACAATCGATCCATAAATTCGATCGTAAATTCGAACTGAAAACACCACCCATCAAACAGACATAAAAGTCGACTCTGTAAAATACGCGCTATAATCATGACCCTTAAAGTTTTCGTGTGAACTTGACTAACCTATTCGACCCATTGAACATGATTCGTAAACGGGATTGGAAACTCAGTTCGAAAAGTCAAAACGAAACTCAACCAATAAATTAGACCCGTAAACATAACTAGTAAACTAGTCCTATAAACTGAAACTGTAAACTCAACCCAAGAATTCAACCCATAAAGTCATTCTGTAAACCTATCTAATAAAGTCGATGATAAACTTGCGTCATAAAGATTTCCCCAACAATCAACCTGTAAATTCGATCGTAAACTCGAACCAAAAACACGATCTACAAAGTCGACGTAAAATTCGACCCCGTAAGATACGAACCACAATCATGACCCGTAAACTGGACTCGTAAATTGTACTAACTTAGTCGACCTATAAAACATGATTCATAAACCCGATCCGTAAACTCGGCTCAAAAAGTCAAAACGAAACTCAACCAGTAAACTAGAGCCGTAAACACGACCAATAAATCGGCCATAAACCTGACCCTTAAACTCGGCCCGAAAACTTAACCCGTAAACTAAGCTCGCAACTCAACCCGTAAACTAGATTCGTAAACTAAACCAGTAAAGTTGGCTGGTACACTTGATCCGTAAACTCAGCCTGAAAACACTACTCGTACACTCGGTCCATAAACCTATCCCATAAACTCGACCCATAAACACAACACATACAATCGACTCGTAAATTTGATCGTAAACTCGAACCGAAAACACCACCCACAAAATTGACGTAAAAGTTGACCCTCTAAAATATGAGCTATAATCATGACCCGTGAAGTCTTCATGTGAACTTGACTAATCTATTCGACCCGTTAAAAAAGAATTTGTAAACGGGATATGGAAACTCAGCTCGAAAAGTCAAAACAAAACTCAACCAATAAACTAGATCCGTAAACATAACAAGTAAACTCGTACCATAAACCAAAACCGTAAACTCAGCCCAAGAACTCAACTCATAAACTTGTTTCATAAACATATCCAATAAAGTCAATCGTAAACTTGTCTCGTAAAGATGACTCAGTTTATCAACAATAAATTTGACTGTAAACTCGAACCAAAAACACGACCCGCAAAATCGACATAAAATTTGACCCCGTAAGGAATGAACCACAAGTACGACCCTTAAACTCGATCCATAAACTGGACTAACTTATTCGACCTGTAAAACACGATTCGTAAACCCAATCCGTAAAATCGGCTCGAAAAGTCGAAACAAAACTCAACCAGTAAACTAGAGTCGTAAACACGACTAGTAACTCGACCCATAAGCCTGACCCTTAAACTCAGTCTAAAAATTCAACCCATAAACTTGAGCACTAAACTCGGCCCAAAAAGCCGACTCGTAAACTCGGTCTGTTAACCTATCGAATAAACTTGATCGCAAACTTTTTCCGTAAACACGTACTGTAAAATCGACTCGTAAATTTGATAGCAAACTCACCGAAAACACGACCCGTATGATCGACATAAAATTTGACCCCGTAAAACATGAGCCACAATCTCGACCCGTAAACTTGACTAATATATTCGATCTGTAAAACACGATTCGTAAACCCGATGCATAAACTCGGCTCGAAAAGTCGAAACAAAACTCAACCTATAAACATGACTCGTAAACAAGACCAATAAACTCGGCCTTTAAACTTGACTCGTAAACTTGGTCCGTAAACTTATCTAATAAAGTAGATCATAAACTTGTCTCGTAAACATGACCCCTACAATTGAGCTGTAAATTCAATCGTAATGTCAGATAGAAAATACGACTCGTAAAATTAACTTAAAAAATTTGACCCCGTAAAATACGACACTAATCATGACCTGCAAACTCGATCTTTAAACTCGACCTATACATTCGATCCGTAAACTCGACCAGATAATTTGACCTATAAAACACGACTTGTAATCTTGATTTGTAAACCCAACTCGAAAACTCGACCCATAAACTGGATCCATAAACAAGACCAATAAACTCAGCCCGTACACCTGATCCATAAACTCAGCCTCAATACTCGACTCATAAATTCAATCCGTAAACATATCCCATAAACTTGACCCATAAACACAACATGTACAATCAACTCGTAAATTCAATCGTAAATTCGAACCGAACCACTCGTAAAATCGACATAAAAGTCGACCTCGTAAAATATAAGCCATAATCATGACCAATAATGTTTTCGTGTAAACTTGACTAACATATTCGACCCGTTAAACACGATTCATGAACAAGATTGCTAAACTTAGCTCGAAAAGTCAAAATGAAACTCAACCCAAAAACTAGACCCGCAAGCATAACTAGTAAACTCGTCTTACAAAGCGGAACCGTAAACTCAGCTCGAGAACTCAACACATAAACTCGTTCGATAAACCTATCCAATAAAATTGATCGTAAAATTGTCTGGTAAAGATGACCCCAACAATCAACTCATAAATTCGACGGTAAACTCGAACAAAAAACACGACTCGCAAAGTTGACATAAAATTTGACCTCGTAAGATACGAACCACAATCACGACCCGTAAATTCAACACGTAAACTGTACTAACTTAGTCGACCTATAAAACACGATTCATAAACCCAATCCGTAAACTAGACTCGAAAAGTTGAAACGAAACTTAACTAGTAAACAAGAGCCGTAAACACGACCAATAATGGCCATAAACCTAACATTTAAACTCGGCCCGGAAACTTGACCCATAAATTAAGCCCGTAAATTCGACCTGTATACCTAGCCCAAAAAGGCGACTCGTAAACTCGACCTGTCAACTTATCAAATAAACTCGATCGCAAAGTTGTCCATTAAACCAACCCCAACAATTGACCTGTAAATTCGACCATAAACTCAAATCGAGAAACAACTAGTAAGATCGACATAAAATCAAGACCCGTAAACTTGACTAACCTATTCGACCCATTAGACATGATTCGTAAACCCGATGCGTAAACTCAGCTCGAAAAGTCGAAACAAAAATCAACCTATAAACTAGACCCGTAAAAAGGACCAATAAACTGGGCTTGAAAACATGACCCGTAAACTCAATCCATAAACCTGGTCCGTAAACCTATCCAATAAAGTAAATCGTAAACTTGTCTCGTAAACATGACCTCTATAATCGACTTGTAAATTCAACCGTTAAGTCAAACAGAAAACACGACTCGTAAAATTAAATTAAAAATTTGACCCTCCATAATCGACCAACAAATTTGACATATAAAACATGATCAGTAATCTTGATTTATACACCCAACTCGTAAACTCGACCCATAAACTAGATCCGTAAATTAGACTAGTAAAGTCAGCCCGTACACCTGATCCGTAAACTAGACCAATAAACTCGACCTGTACACTTGATCTGTAAACTCAACCTGAAATCTTGACTCGTAAACTCGGTCCGTAAACCTATCCCTTAAACTCGACCCATAAGCACTACACGTACAATCGACCCGTAAATTCGACCGTAAACTCGAATCAAAACCACCACTCGTAAAGCTGACATAAAAGTCGACTCCATAAAATACGAGCCATATTCATGACCCCTAAAGTCTTCGTGTAAACTTGACTAACGTATTCGACCCGTTAAATACGATTCATAAACGGGATTGGTAAACTCAGCTCTAAAAGTCAAAAGGAAACTCAACCAATAAATTAGACTCGTAAACATAACCACTAAACTCTCCCATTAACCAGAACCGTAAACTCATCCCGAGAACTCAACCCATAAACTGGTTCTATAAACCTATCCAATAAAATCGATCGTAAACTTGTCTCATAAAGTTGACCCTAACAATCAACCCGTAAATTCGAACCAAAAACACGACCTGCAAAGTCGACATAAAATTCGACACCGTAAGATAAGAACCACAACCACGACCCGTAAACTCGACCCGTAAACTGTACTAACTTAGTTGACCTGTAAAACATGATTCATAAACTCAATATGTAAACTCGGCTCAAAAAGTCAAAACAAAACTCATCAAGTAAACTACAATCGTAAACATGATCAATAACTCGACCATAAACTTAACATTTAAACTCAGCCCAAAAACTTGACCCGTAAACTAAGCCCGTAAAATCGGCCCAAAAAGGCTACCTGTAAACTCAGCCTGTCAACCTATCGAATAAACTCGTTCGCAAAGTTGTCCTGTAAACCAACCCTAACAATCAACCCGTAAATTCTACCGTAAAATCAAACTGAAAAAAGCACCCATAAAACTGATATAAAAGATGACCCCATAAAATATGAGCCACAATCATGAGCCATAAAGTCTTCGTGTAAACATGACTAATCTATTCGACCCGTAAAACATGATACGTAAACACGATGCGTATCTCGGCTCGAAAAGTCGAAACGAAACTCAACCTATAAACTAGACCCGTAAAAAGGACCAATAAACTCGGCTTGAAAAGCTGACTCGTAAACTCAACCCGTAAACCTGGTCCGTGAACCTATCCAATAAAGTAGATCGTAAACTTGTCTCGTAAACATGACCCGTAGAATCGACTTGTAAATTCAACCGTAAAGTCAAACAGAAAACACGACTCATAAAATTAAATTAAAAATTTGACCCTGTATACTCGATCTTTAAACTCAACCTATAAATTTGATATGTAAACTTGACCAGCAAATTTGACCTATAAAACACGACCCCTAATCTTGATTTGTAAACCCAACTTGTAAACTCGACCCGTAAACTAGATTCGTAAATTAAACAAGTAAAGTCAGCTCGTACACCTGATCCGTAAACTCAACCTGAAAACTCGACTCGTAAACTCGGTGCGTAAACCTATCCCATAAACTCGACCCATAAGCACTACACGTACAATCAACCCGTAAATTCGACCGTAAACTCGAATCAAAAACACCACTCGTAAAGCCGACATAAAAGTCGACTCCATAAAATACGCGCTATATTCATGACCCCTAAAGTCTGCGTGTAAACTTGACTAACCTATTCGACCCGTTAAATGGGATTCATAAAAGGGATTGGTAAACTCAACTCTAAAAGTCAAAAGGAAACTCAAGCAATAAACTAGACCCGTAAACATAACCATTAAACTCGTCCCATAAACCAGAACCTTAAACTCATCTCGAGAACTTAACCCACAAACTGGCCTCGTAAACCTATCCAATAAAATCGATCGTAAACTTGTCTCGTAAAGTTGACCCTAACAATCAACTCGTAAATTCGACCGTAAACTCGAATCAAAAACACGATCTGCAATGTCGACATAAAATTTGACCCCGTAAGATAAGAACCACAACCACGACCCGTAAACTCGACCCATAAACTGTACTAATCTAGTCGACATGTAAAACACGATTCATAAACCCAATATGTAAATTCGGCTCGAAAAGTCAAAATGAAACTCAACAAGTAAACTAGAGCTGTAAACACGACCAATAACTCGACCATAAACCTAACATTTAAACATGGCTAAAAAACTTGACCCGTAAACTAAGCTCGTAAACTCGGCCCAAAAAGGCGACCCGTAAACTCGACCCATCAACCTATCGAATAAACTTGATCGCAAAGTTGTCCCGCAAACCAACCCTAACAATCAACCCGTAAATTCGACCGTAAACTCAAACTAAAAACACCACTCGTAAAAACGACATAAAAGTCGACCCCATAAAATATGAGCCATAATCATGACCCCTAAAGTCGTCGTGTAAACTTGACTAACATATTCGACCCGTTAAACACGATTCATAAACGGGATTGGTAATATCAGCTCGAAAAGTCAAAATGAAACTCAACCAATAAACTAGATCTGTAAACATGACCAGTAAACTTGTCCCATAAACTTGAATCGTAAAGTCAGCCCAAGAACTCGACCTACAAACTTGGTCTATAAACAAATCCCGTAAAGTCAATCATAAATTTGTCCTGTAAACATGACCCTAACAATCGATCCGTAAATTGGACCGTAAACTCGAACTGAAAACATGACCCGTAAAATTGACATAAAATTTGACCACGTAACATATTAGCCACAATCACGACCTGTAAACTCAACCCATAAACTGGACTAACATAGGCCACCTATAAAATACAATTGATAAATCCTATCTGTCAACTCGGCTCGAAAATTCAAAACGGAACTCAACCAATAAACTAGAGCCACAAACACAACTAGTAACTCGGTCCAAAAACCCGACCCTTAAACTCGACCCGAAATCTTGACCTGTAAACTCGGCCCAAAAAGGTGACTTGTAAACTCGGCCCGTCAACCCGTCGAATAAACTTGATCGCAAAGTTTTCCTGTAAACACGACCACAACAATCGACCCGTAAATTTGACCGTAAACTCAAACTGAGAACACTACCCGAAAGAGCGACATAAAATTTGACCCCGTAAAATATGAGTCACAATCACGACCCATAAACTCGAGCCGTAAACTTAACTAACCTATTTGACCCGTTAAACATGATTCGAAAACGGGATTGGTAAACTCCGCTCTAAAAGTCAAAACAAAACTCAACCAATAAACTAGACCTGTAAACATAACCAATAAACTCGTCCCATAAACCTGAACAGTAAACTCAGCCCGAGAACTCAACCCATAAACTCGTTCTGTAAACCTATCCAATAAAGTCGATTGTAAACTTGTCACGTAAAGAAGTCCCGAACAATCAACCTGTAAATTCGACCGTAAACTAGAACCAAAAACACGACCCGCAATATCGACATAACTTTTGACCATGTAAGATACGAACCACAATCTCGACCCGTAAATTCGACCAGTAAACTGTACTAACTTATTCGACCTATAAAACATGATTCATAAACCCAATCTGTAAACTCGGTTTGAAAAGTCGAAACGAAACTCAACCAGTAAACTAGAGTCGTAAACATGACCAATAACTATGCTTATAGACCTGACCCTTAAACTTGGCCCGAAAACTTGACCCGTAAAGTAAGCCCATAAACTCGACCCGTAAAATCGGCCTAAAAAGACAACCCGTAAATTTGGCCCGTCAAGTAATCCAATAAACTAGATCGCAAAGTTGTCCCTGACCATAACATTTGACCCGTAAATTCGACCATAAACTCAAACCGAGAACACGACCCGAAAGATCGACACAAAATTTGACCCGTAAAATATGAGCCACAATCACAACCCATGAACCCAAGCCGTAAACTTGACTAACCTATTTGACCTGTTAAACACGATTCGTAAACGAGATTGGTAAACTCAGCTCTAAAAGTCAAAACAAAACTCAACCAATAAACTAGACCCGTAAACATAACCAGTAAACTCATCCCACAAACCTGAACTGTAAACTCAGCCCGAGAACTCAACCCATAAACCCGCTCTGTAAACCTATCCAATTAAGTCGATCGTAAACTTGTCTCGTAAAGAAGACCTGAACAATCAACCTGTAAATTCGACTATAAACTCAAACCAAAAACATGACCCACAAAATCGCAATAAAATTCGACCCTGTAAGATACGGACCACAATCACGACCCGTAAATTGTACTAACTTAAACGACCTATAAAACACAATTCTTAAACTCGACTTGAAAAGTTGAAACGAAACTCAACTAGTAAACTAGAGTCATAAACACGACCATTATTTAGGCCTATAAACCTGACCTTTAAACTTGGCCCGAAAACTTGACCCGTAAACTAAGCCTATAAACTCGACCCGTAAACTCAGTACAAAAAGGCAACTTGTAAACTTGGCTCGTCAAGCTATCGAATAAACTCGATCGCAAAGTTGTCCCGTAAACACGACCACAACAATTGACCTGTAAATTCGATCGTAAACTCAAGTCGAGAACACGACACATAAGATCGACATAAAATTCTATCCATTAAAATATGAACCACAATCACCACCTATAAACTTGACTAACTTATTCAACCCGTAAAACATGTCGAAACGAAACTCAACCTATAAACTAGACCCGTAAAAAGGACCAATAAACTCGACTTGAAAACATGATCCGTAAACTCAACCCGTTAACCTGGTCCGTAAACCTATCCAATAAAGTAGATCATAAATTTGTCTCATAAATATAACCCCTACAATTGACTTGTAAATTCAACCGTAAAGTCAAACAGAAAACACAACTCGTAAAATAAACTTATAAAGTTGACCTTATATAATCGATCTTTAAACTCAAACTGTACATTCAATCTGTAAACTCAACAAGCAAATTTGACCTATAAAACACAACCCGTAATCTTGATTTGTAAACCTAACTCCTAAATTCGATCCGTAAACTAGATCTATAAACTAGACCACTAAACTCAACCTGTACACTTGATCTGTAAACTCAGCCTGAAAACTCGAACTGAAAAATCCACCCGTAAATCGACATAAAAGTCGACTCTGTAAAATATTAGCCATAATTATGAAACATAAACTCGTCGCGTAAACTTAACTAACCTATACGACCCGTAAAACATGATTCGTAAACTTGGCTTCAAAAGTCAAAACAAAATTCAACTAGTAAACTAGACCCATAAACAGGACCACAAACTCGTCCCATAATACTGAACCGTAAAATTGGCCTGAGAACTCGACCCATAAACTCGGTCCATAAACCTATCCAATAAAGTTGTCGTAAAATTGTCTCGTAAAGATGACCCCAACAATCAAACCATAAACTCGAACCAAAAACATGACTTGCAAAATCAACATAAATTCGACCCCGTAAGATACGAACCACAATCACGAACCATAAATTTGACTCGTAAATAGGACTAACTTAGTCGACTTGTAAAACACGATTAATAAACTCGATTCGTAAACTCGGCTCGAAAAGTCGAAATGAAACTCAAATAGTAAAGTAGAGCCATAAACACGACTAATAACTCAAACAGTAAACCAAAGCCATAAACAGTAAACTAGAGCCATAAACATGACCCCTACAATTGACTTGTAAATTCAACCCTAAAGTCACACAGAAAACACGACTCGTAAAATTAACTTAAAAATTTTGACCCTGTATAATCGATCGTTAAACTCGACCTATAAATTTGATGTGTTAACTCCACCATCAAATTTGACCTAGAAAACACGACCCGTAATCTTGATTTGTAACCTAACTTGTAAACTCGACCTGTAAACTAGAACTGTAAACTAGACCAGTAAAGTCAGCCCGTACACATGATCCTTAAACTCAACCAGAAAACTCGACTCGTAAACTTGGTCGGTCAACCTATCCCATAAACGCGACCCATAAACATAACACGTACAATCGATTTATAAATTTGACCATAAATTCAAACCGAAAACAACACCCGTAAAATAGACATAAAAGTCGACCCTGTAAAATATAAGCCTTAATCATGACCCCTAAAGTCTTCGTGTAAACTTGACTAACCTATTTGACCTGTTACACACAATTTGTAAACGGGATTGGTAGTCTTAGCTTGAAAAGATAAAAAAAAAACTCAACCAATAAACTGCACTAAACATGAACAGTAAACTCGTCCCATAAACCTAAACTGTAAACTCAGCCCAAGAACTCCACCTTTAAGATCGTTCTGTAAACCTATCCAATAAAGTCGATCGTAAACTTGTCCCGTAAACATACTGCAACAATCGACCCATAAATGCGTTCGTAAACTCGAACCGAAAACAAGACGCATAAAATTATCATAAAATTGGACCATGCAACATATGAGCCATAATCACGACTCGTAAACCCGACTAACTTAGGCCACCTGTAAAACATGATTCGTAAACCCAATCCATAAACTCGGCTTGAAAAGTCGAAACGAAACTCAACCAGTAAACTAGAGTCATAAACAAAACTAGTAACTCGCCCCATAGACCTGACCCATTAACTTAGCCTAAAACTCGACCCTTAAACTAAGCCAATAAACTCGACCAACAAACTAGGCCCAAAAAGGAAACCATAAATTCGACCCGTAAACGTATCAATTAAACTTGATTGCAAATTTGTCCCGTAAACACGACCCCAACAATCACCCCGTAAATTCGACCATAAACTCAAACAAAAACACAACCCGTAAAATTGACATAAAATTCGACCCCGTAAGATACGAAACACAATTGCGACCCATAAACTGGACTAATTTAATCGACCTGTAAAACACGATTCATAAACCCAATCTGTAAACTCGCCTCGAAAAGTTGAAACGAAACTCAAAGAGTAAACTAGAGTTGAAAACACAACCAGTAACTCAACCCATAAACTTGACCATTAAACTCGGCCTAAAAACTTAACCCATAAATTGAGCCTGTAAAGTTGACACCTAAACTCGGCTCTAAAAGCCAACCAGTAAACTTGACTCGTAAACCTATTGAATAAACTCGATCGCAAACTATTCCCGTAAACACGTACCGTACTATCGATCAATAAATTTGACCGTAAACTCAAACCGAAAATACGACCTGTAAGATCGACAAAGAATTCGACCCCGTAAAATATGAGCCACAATTACGACCCGTAAACTTGACTAACCTATTTGACTCGTAAACACGATTCGTAAACCCGATGCGTAAACACAACTCAAAAATTTGAAACGAAACTCAACTTACAAACTAGACCCGTAAAAAGGAACAATAAACTAGGCCTAAAAGCCTGACACATAAACTTGACCCGTAAACCTGGTCCGTAAACCTATCCAATAAAGTAGATAGTAAACTTGTCTCGTAAACATGACCCCTACAATCGACCTGTACAGTCATCCGTAAAGTCAAACAGAGAAGATGACTCGTAAAATTAAGTTAAAAATTTAACCTTGTATAATACGACCCTAATCATGATTTGTAAACTCAATCTTTAAACTCGACCTGTAAATTCGATCTATAAACTCAGCTCGAAAAGTCAAAACGAAACACAACCAATAAATCAGCCCATAAACCTGACCCTTAAACTCGGCTCGAAAACTCGATCTGTAAACTAATCCTGTAAACTCGACCCGTCAACTCGGCCAAAAAGGCGACCCTTAAACTCGGCCCGAAAACCTATCGAGTAAACTCGATCGCAAATTTGTCCCATAAACATGACCCCAATAATCAACCTGTAAATTCGACTGTAAACTCAAATCGAGCACACGACCTATAAAATCACCATAAAATTTAACCTCGTAAAATATGAGCTACAATCACAACTCGAAAAACCGAGTTGTAAAATTGACTAACCTATTTAACCTTTAAAACACGATTGGTAAATCCAATGCGTAAACTGGGATCGAAAACTTAAAACAAATCTCAACTACTAAACTAGACCTGTAAAAAAAGACCCGTAAATTCGGCCCATACACCTTACCCATAAACTCGACTTTAAAACTTGACTCGTAAACTTGGTCCATAAACCTATCCCATAAATTTGACCTAGAAACACAACACGTACAATCGACCAGTAAAATCGACTATAAACTCGAACTGAAAACACCACTCGTAAAACGACATAAAAGTCCACTCCGTAAAATATCATCCATAATCATGACCTATAAACTCATTGTGTAAAGTTGACTAACCTATTCGACCCGTAAAACATGATTGGTAAACTCGACACAAAAAGTCAAAACAAAATTCAACCAGTAAACTAGACTCGTAAACAAGACAAATAAACTCGTCGCATAAAACTGAACCGTAAAGTCTGCCTGAGAACTTAACCTAAAAACTCGGCCCGTAAACCTATCCAATAAAGTCGATCGTAGACTTGTCTTGTAAAGATTACTTTAACAATCAACCTCTAAACTCAAACAAAAACACGACCCGCAAAATCGACATAAAATTCGACCACGTAAGATATGAACAACAATCACGACCCGTAAACTCGACCCGTAAACTGGACTAACTTAGTCGACTTGTAAAACACGATGCATAAACCCAATCCTTAAACTGGGCTCGAAACGTCAAAACGAAACTCAAACAGTAAACTAGAGTTATAAACATGACTAGTAACTCAACCCATAAATCTGACCCTTAAACTCGATCTAAAAACATAACCCGTACAATGAGCATGTAAAGTGTATCCCTAAACTCGGCCCAAAAAGTCGACCCGTAAACCTACTGTAAACACTTGATCACAAACTTTTCCCGCAAACTCATATCGTACAATTGACCCGTAAATTTGACCCGTAAATTTGACCATAAACTCCAACCGAAAACACGACCCGTAAGATCGACATAAAATTCGACCCCGTAAAATATGAGCCACAATCACGACCCGTAAACTTGATTAACTTATTCGACCCGTAAAACTCGATTAGTAAACCCGATGCGTAAACTCAGTTCAAAAATTCGAAACGAAACGCAACCTATAAACTAGACCCGTAAACAGGAACAATAAACTCGACCTGAAAAATAGATCCGTAAACTCGACCCGTAAACCTGGTCCGTCAATCTATCCAATAAAGTAGATCGTAAACTTGTCACGTAAACATGACCCGAACAATCGACCTGTAAATTCAACAGTAAATTCAAACAAA
>Ga0099822_1005532_pt1 | contig 16499 bp, 8 predicted proteins | sample CowpeawhiteBW_FD_76839 | JGI IMG/M metagenome (GOLD analysis project Ga0099822, IMG submission 76839) | Root nodule microbial communities of legume samples collected from California USA - Cow pea white BW | ecosystem: Host-associated > Plants > Roots > Nodule | place: USA: California | collected...
ATAAAATAATTTAAGTATTTAGGTGAAATGATTTGATGTATATATTAGAAAAAGTTATTGTAACATGTATATATAAGTTGTAATTAAGCTTATTTACTAATTTGGTCTCAAATTGGAGAGGACAAAATTGGATTATTTTAAAAAAGTTTGGATACTAAATTGAACCAAAAATTTAAATAGATGACTAAATTGAATACAACTATTACCACTGCCATGTGTCATGATTGTAAGCTGACACGTTTGCAGTTTTTATTATTATTTTTTTAAAATTAAAATTTTTAAAAAATTAATTTTTTTTATAAAAATTAAAAATTTCATGGCTTGACACGTATCCTGTACGGACACGGTGTTAACTCCAACTTAACGGAGAGAACAAAATTGAATCTTTTTAGATAATTTGGGTATTAAATTGAATAAACCAAAAGTATGGGTATTAAATTAAACTTAACCAAAAAGTTGTGGTACCAAATCAGTAATTATACCTAATTTATTAAAATTTCTTAAATATATAAACATTAATGAAATGGAGTCAAATTCCTTTTAATTACAGGTAACTTAATATAATGAAATGTCATCAACTACGCACACATAAAGAAGTTAATTTAGTTGTAAAAAGTTAAAAAAGAGAAAATAAAAAAGTTGTGAATTTAATTCTCCCAATAACACTTGAAAGTTATAAGGTTGACGTATTAACAAAAATTATAAGAAAAAATTAAACATGAGACAGGTTTCGTCTCGTAAATCACAGTAATTAAAAATATTAAAAAACTATATTTTAGCATTGGCACTATCGCCACATATTTTACAATAAAATGTAAAATTAAAATAATAGCTTGTGAGGGCTTGGTTGGTGCAAATAAAATAAATTTTTAATATAAAATGAGGTAGCATTTGACCGGTACTTTGTGAGCTTTTATAAATAAAAAATAAAGTTGAAGATTTAGTAAAAGAACTTCTATAAATATTTATTCCCCCAAAAAAATTTCCCTTTCGCTCAAAGAGAAGAGTTGCGCATCAATGTCATCCATTCTCTATCCTAATGACCCTGTTGAGTTGTGAGGTGAAATATCAATAATTTGGTGAGCCATATCCCAAAACCCTTTATTATTGAGTTGATTGGTTGAAAATGGTAATTACTTAAGAGATCCTATAATGTGATTTGAAGGTCTTCGGTGGTTAAGAAAAAGGTTCATAAAAGAACTCCATTTTTTTTTTCATTTTCAAGAGGCGTAGAAGGATTTGTGTGATGGTGAAGCTCAAGGTTGCATGGTAGAGGTGAAACCTTGTGTCAACACTATCTCAAGGTTAGTTATGTGCTAAACAAATTTAAGTTCGATTTTCTTATAACTAAATACATAATCTCTGAATCTGAGTTACATTTGGCTTAGGCTTGTTTGGGTATTAATATTTTAAATATTTTCAACAACTATATGTATTCTTGAAGAATTGCTTCTTTGTGGTGTTTGTTTGCATTTGTTGTCTCCTGAAAATAAAAATCAACTTGTTACTCATTCAAACTATAAGTAATGTAGTAGTCTTGTCATTATTTTTGCTTTTTATCGGTAAAAAATGAATATAATAGAAGTAGAGCACTAGGAGTACTCAAATCCATTTACAAAAAAGTACAAGGTATTACTCTCTTAGGCTACATATATTATAGGCACCAATATTACACATGCTTGAAGCAATACAAGATAAACCTAAAAGGAGCATAACTAGAGACAAAACTAAGAAAACATAATTTGAAACATGATCTCATGTTGAAACAAAAATAGAAAGCATACAAATCAAGGTAAAGAAAATGGAGCTTAAAGCATGTAATACCGTGTATTGTACTTAGCTTCTTTGCAACAAGATAAGCTTTAAGCATAATTTGTCTAAAACCTTTGTCTAATAATCTTTGTAGAAGCTTCAACAAATAAGAAGGTTTTTCTTGCATGTTTTGCGCCACATTGAAGTTGCATGAAAGTCCCCCTTCCTCAACATTTGGGAACATGTACCTATAAACACATTGCCCTTGCAACAATATCAACACCCCCACCCTTGTTGGCTAACAAGTATAAGAATACCCGAAGGTACCAGATATGCGTTACAGAAAACATATTCAGAGAGATTTTAAACATTGAACTGGGCATTGGTACTAGTCACAATAAGAAAAGTTAACATTTGATAGTTTGTGTTTCATCCATATCCAAACATTCACTTGTGCCAAGCAAAATATTTTTTTTTGGGTCTACATTTCCTTGCTTAAATATAACCCCATTGTGGTGTTTTCAAATTTTCCAAATAATTGCTAACCACATACCTTTTTAGATTTTATTTTGTTTTCCATTTAGTTGCAAGAGGTTAAATTGTAGAAAGTTAATACTAGGCTAGTTGTGGTGCACTGCACTCACTCCTACCCACCTGTCACACATCTCTTAGACTGATTGAGCTATTTTGCAACAAAAAGAAAAGATGTGTGATGCTCTCTTCATTCTCTATACATAATTCACAAGAGCTATTGTTTAGTTACACACCCTTACGATATAACTTTTCCTTTGTAGGCATCTTATTTAGCAATACCCTTTAGCCTAAAAACTAAGCTTTAGAAACAACCTTTACACTCCAAAAGGATTTAAATATATTAGTATCTTCCTCACCTTGACATCCTGTCAAAGTGTTATATGCAGACCTTATTATATATGATCATTCCTCTTCTTCCATCCACACCCAATAGTTCATAATATCTCTTGATTTCTTTTCTTTTTCTAGATAAGAGTTGCAATAACTCTTGTTCTTGGATTGTTTCCCACACAAACCTAGTTCTTCTTCAAGCTAAATTCCAAACCCATATGCTATGTTCCCAACCCCCATCTCCCTTATAGTTTTATCTTTGTAGTTGGAGATTATATACAACCTCCTTCCAAACACCCTGGTTTTCCATGCCTAATCTCCATTTCCATTTTACTAAAAGGGCTATGTTAAAGTTTACAATATCTATAATTCTCAACCCCCCTTCCTCATTAGGTTTACCTAAATTTTCCCATTTTGTCCAAACTATCTTTCTGTTATGTGATCTCCAACCCCAAAGAAAATTGTGTGTACTTGTTAGCTCTTTGCAAACACTTTTAGGCATTTTGAAAAAGGATAGGTAGCATAAGGAAAGTTCAAACGTGACATACTTTAAAATAGTTCAATTAGCATAGGCTAGGACAATGCTATTATTAAATTATTTTTTAAAAACATGCTTATATGTGGGTTTAATCGACACTAATAACGATGGTTATATAATTTTTTTTATAAATATGTTAATTAGTGTGGGCTATGCCATCACTACCAATAAATTATTTTTTAAAACACGTTTTTACATAGACTTGTTAGATGCAAAAAATAATATTTTAAATAAAAAATATCGTGCGTTGGACAAACTGATGCTGTGTTAATATTTACTTAAATATATTATTTGAGCGTCAGTTAAACTGATACTATGTCATATTATTATTTAAAAACTTAATTATAAGTGTAAGCCTAATTGACGCTAGGTCATACCAAATTGTGGTTAAATATATTTCTAGTCTTTAAAATATATAGAATTGAAATTGTTTATATCTCAAACTTTGATATATTTCGGTCTTCAAACTTTTAAAAAGAATAAATATAATCATTTTAACCCAACGATGCTAATTTTTTTAGATTGGTTAAATAGTATTTCAAGTTGACATTTGAACTAGAACTTATCAAACAATTAAATAACTCAAATAACAATACCATATGTGTTTGACGTATCAAAAAAAAAATTAACACAATTAGCTTAGAAAAATTATATTTATTTATTTTAAAGATTTGAGACCAAATTATATTAAAATTCGAAATAAAGACGAATTTTAATTTTACGTCAAAATAAAAAAAAACATATTTAACCATGTGAAATAAATTATATTTTTGTATTAGGGCGTCCCTTTCAAAAACCTACGTTAGTGTCTTAAATTTCAGGTTCATAGAATGGACTTTTGAAGGAAAAACCGACGCTAATGATATGAATAGCGTGGATTTTGCCTAATATTTTCTGGAATAGTGATAATTATTATACCACATCTTAGAGTCCTCGTTCACATCTCAAACTCATTTTAACAAAATACATATATCATTATTCCTTTCTTTAACTGCTTCACTTCGTTTATCATATTAAATTCATCCAAACTCCACATAAACGTTTTTAAATAATGTCATATAATTCTTATTAAAATCTCAACATTTAACATCATATTTATATTCAACTTAATTCTATATATTTTATACTTATTTAATTATGATTTTTCTTGCTCAACCTCTTACTGAATTATGACTTATTTTATAATGATTTATTTGCTATGATAAAAAAAATGTTAAATATATTTTTGGTCTCTTAACTTTTAATGAATTTTGAAATTAGTCAATTTCGAAATTTTAAACTAATTTAGTCTTTCATCTTTCGAAATACATGGATTTAGTCCTTTTAGTTAACTTTTGTTAGATTTATTTGATGTTTTGTACGTATTTCAGGATTGTATTTGAATTGTTTATATTGTTTGACACATTTTTTATTTAATATTAAGTCAAATACTATTATGAAACTCTATTGAAATGTCAAATAAACTTAACAAAATTTGATTAAAAAGACTAAATCCACATATTTCAAAAGATGAAAGACTAAATTGGTCCAAAGTTTCGAAATGAAAAATTTACTGGAAGATTAGGAACCAAAAACATATTTAATCCTAAAAAAACTTATTAAAGAAGACAATCAGAAAAGCTAAAAACCATAAATTTAAGTTACTTTTTCATTTACATAATTTTTTTTAATTTAATTTAATTTACAAAATGATATTCATTAGAAAAATTTTATTGCCATAAATTTAATAATAAGATTAGTAGTAAATTAAAGTAGTTACTTTTTAAGGATAGAAAGGATCAGTTTCGTCCATAAATGTGGCTAAAATCAGTAACTCCTAATAAAGGGATAAATTTATCCCTAGTATTGAAATCTAACTCATGAACTACAAGTTTGTCCCTAAGCACGTTTAATGAAGTTAAAAGTGAACGTGTAATAATTGAGCAAGACCATGATAAACGATGACTTATTAATAGTTTTTCTATTTTTATTTTATTTTTTTGTAATTCATACTTATTCTTCAGAAATTTTCGGTTTATAAGAAATCGAATTATGAGCAGTGAAACCAGTTAATCATAAGCAATCAAAGCAAAAAAATAATAAAAATATTGCAAGCACAACAGTTATTAGCACAACAATATTTCAGTTTAAATGTAACAGTTTCTTAGTTTAGAAAAAAGTTTGCTTTGTTTTGACAAGATAATTTTAATTAAGCACGTCATTAGTTAACTCGTAATATAATCTTTTTTGTATTTATATATATAAAAAATTACAGCTTCCTTTTGAATGCTTTCAATTTTCAGAATTTTTTAGCTTTAATTTTCGAATTATTTGTGCGGTTCTGTTTACGTGTCCATTCTTTTATAGCACTGTTGTGGTTCTCAATTTTCAGGACCCTACATTTTTGAAATATCTATTGCTAATTTTCTTTTATAGATAAATAGTTAATGATTAAATATAATCTAAAAAAAATGGTTAGATTTGAATAGAGGACCTACAGGCTACAGTGATATAGCCGAGTGCAGGGAATCCTAATCCATGTTTGGTCGGGCATTATAAATAATTCAAACGTGCCTCTTTCTAAACCCTAATAATTCAAATGTAAGTTTTATATTTCTGAACATGTGTAAAATGAATTCATTTTAACATCTAAACTAAATTTAATTAGTTTGGAACTTAGCTATGTAGTTTTTTTATATTTGCTATAATTGTTTTACGGTTTTTGTTAACGTGCGTTTCTCTTACACATTAACACATTAACGTATGTTTTAAGAATGTTTTAAGAATATTTTAAAATGAAAAGTGAAATTATTTGATGATTAAAATTTATTTTAACTTTTAAAAATTTTGTTTTATTAAATATTATTTTGATTGTAGGAAAACATTGATAACTACGATGCAAAACTTCGTTTTTCTTTCTTTCCTCTCTCTTCAACAGTCAACCCGAAAGAAAATGAAAATCGACAGACGTATTAACTTTTCCACAATTTTCACTTTGATTTAATTTTGTCTTTTAAGTAAAATATTCTTAAAAACTGCCTAATCTTTCAAATTTTGATGTGATCATTTAAGTAACAACTCAAATTAAACAAATATTATTAATAAATAATACAGATAAAAACAAAAATAAAAAGTTTACAAAAGTCACAGCGGAAGAAAAATACTAAATACAAAAAAAAGTTCACAAATTCATTTGAACCTTCAAGAAAAAAAAACAGTCATAATGACGAAGAGTGTTTAGGTTATTCAATGTATATAAGTCATCATCACTATTTCACATTTTACAATGACGACATTTATTAAATACAGTATTAAATATATATAACGTATGTAATGAATGAATGGTATTACTTCTATTAAATACAGAATAAAATTTTGCATACACGCGCATTTATTTAACGTGGGTACTTATTTATTACATAATAATAATATTCATGCAAAATTTTAAAATTGCTTTTTAACTAATATCATAATCTCGCTACTCTCTATCTAAAACCCTTCTGCAAAATCCCAATTTTAACTCGAGAAACTCAGAAGAAACAGAGAATAATGTTAGGATATTAGAAAGAAGGGAAAACGGTGAATTGCGAAACATTTTGATGCACGCAGTGGATGAGGCGGCGTGACAGAAAATTTAGCGTAAAGAAATGCAGAGAATATTCGGCGAAACAAAAACGAAGGAGAAAAAAAAAAGGGAAAATGGGTGAGAAAGGGGAAAGGGAAGGGTCAAAATTGACAGCTAGAGATGTAATGTGTTGTTGTGTGTGTGGCATTAATTTACAGAGGCATGGAGTTTTGAGTTTAATTTGTGATACACGCAAATCGCAGAGATGTGAATAGGAATAGTAACAGAAGAGGATTGATTGGTTACTACTAAAAACAAAACAACAAAGTAAAGAAAGTCAAGCCGACAAGCAAAAAAAATCCTCCAACTTTTGCACGTTCTCTCTCTCTCTCTCTCTCTCTCTTTCTCTTTCTTTCTCAGGGTCATGGTCATAATCATATTCATACCATCCAATTTTTTTTTTCATTTTTTAAATGGTTTAGACCAAACCAAATTCTCCATTCTCCTATGGCCAATGACATTCATCAAGGGTCACTCTTCTCTCTTCCCTCCTTAACGCCTAGTATTTTCCATTCTATTCTATTCTATTCCATTCTGTTCTACAATCAAACCAAACACCAAAAGTTCTGGTTTTGACTAGGACCAACTTTTCAGTAATTATGCTTAATAAGGTGCATTGAAAAAGTAAAAGGCATGGAAAAAAATGATTCAATTGTTATTTGATACTAAAATTGTTGTACACCTGCAACCATAATCACATGAAGGAATTTAAAGACCATTGAGGTTGCGACAAAGCACTTTGAAATGGTGTATATGTATGTACTCTAACTTAGAAATGACAAAAACTGTCCAGAAACAATGGAGTTTTTTCTATAGACAATCATTATGGAAGCAAGTCTAAAGTAGAGGTGCCAAAGTTAGGGTCCTCTCTTCTAAGCTACGATTAACAAAAACTCCTATGTACCACCTTAACTCCTAAACTCCTAAAGCTCCTATAGCGCGGGAAATAAACAGTTTTAAAGTTTACTTCCTCCTCAACTGGAAAACCTCTATGCAAAGACCAAATGCTGTCATTTTCTACAGTCAAGGGGACCAATCTTCAATCCACAGAACAAACAGCTTCCTTCGACATGCTCTGCTAAATCTGCTGGTCCACCATATACAATAATGCCTCTCTACCTTCGAGTATTGGCCCGGTTCCTATTGTGAAAACCAGGCTTTGCATGTGGATTTCTGTAGTTAACATGCTTCGGGAGATCGTTTATTTCCATAAATTGGATTGTTCTCTGTCTCTTGGCTGCATGTAACAATTAAATGTCAGTTTCATCAATCAATTAGCATCTCAGGAAATCTGCACAAAAAAACTTCTAAAACACTTATGGCAAGGAAATTAACTTCTGTGTAAAGATTGGCTCGGAATGTAGAAACTACTGGACATAGATTTTGACATACCAGTTTCAAGTTGTTGATACCTCTCCTGAAGTTTCCTCTTGGTGGCTTCTAGCTTTACTTGGACAGCCGCTTCATCTGAACGCATGGGTTTCTGATACAGAAAAACAAAAGTCAAGGTCAGAGAGAACACAAACATACAAGTTTTATTCACAGAGATATTTTTCTTACATCTAGATGACCAATGGGAGGCCTCCTTGCCAGTGAATTGTTCTCTATCTTTTGCTGCATTTTTGGCTCCACATTGCTTTTTCTCTGCAGATTATTAGATGGGAGGGGTCTGCCAGGGCCAGAATCAGAGGTTACTGGCTTATTTGGCCTCACTGGCACAACAGCCATATTTCTCTTTGCCAGTTGACTCTTATCCTCCCTATTAGGAATGGCTGGCCTTCTGCCATTGTTGTCACGGTTCTTGTGGGATGGACCACTTGGTCGAGGATCTGAAAGAAAATTTGAGAAAAATAATCATTAATATAAGAACTGGGGGATTAAAATTCATAACACAAAAGATAAGAGAAAAGTACTTACTTCCATCATCATCCATGCCATCAAAGAACTTTACAACAGAAAAGTACAAGTCAGCCTCTGTATACAAAAAAGGTCACAACAAAAGAAAGGGGGGTAAAGCACAAGCAAATACCTGTGAAAGTTCCATGGAACCAGTTGGAGCAACAAAGAAGGCCCCTTCATCCATAGGAGGTGATGGAAGTCCTTCTTCTTCTTCATCATCAACAACAGATGGATTAACTGAATCGGGTGTGCCTTCATCTGAAGCTACAAACATTTAATGAACCCATTATCAAACATGAAATCATTTATATGTGTACAAAAAGGCTGCAGGATGCTTCTGATTGTAAGGCAGATAAAAATTTCTACCTGCAATAGCTGTTGTAGCAGTGGCCTTCACCCACTCATCAACCATATCTTTCCAGCCACTACATATGCAGGTGGAAAAGTTTAGAATGGAGGTTGTTCAGCACACAAGTGAACAAATTAAACAGCTTGCCAATCTAAAACCAGTACACTGATATGAACCACACAACTTGGCTAACTTAAGATGATGAGACGTGCTAGCACAAATATGATTTGCATGGAACTTTAATTGACTATTCATCTATCTAAAGATCTTTATCAAAGCTAAAAAAGCATTCCCTGTAAGATGAACTAAGAAACAAAATAAGAACAACATCTAACAACTGATGACTCTAATAATGGAATATCAGTTAGAAGCACAGCAAAAATGGATTGTATTGATCTTCACTCTCTCTCTCTCTCTCTCTCTCTCACACACACACACACACACAACAAGAATAACAAACTACTAATTGGAATCGAAGAAACCACCTAGAAGCCATTACACATTGATCCATGTAATAGAAGATAAAAAGAGTAGACTAGCTTATAAAATAAACCAATTAATCAAATGATACAAAGAGGACAAACAAACATCAGAAAAAAAACTGATACGTACTCGATAAGTTTCTTTGCAAGTTCACGAATTTCCTTTGATCCCCGTTTTCGGAGAGGATTGACAGCCTTTCCAATCTCAGTTGCCTGGCAAAGTTAATCAATAAGAGTTAGAGGAGTGGATTAGGGAGGAACAAAACAAATTGTCCAAATTTTCAATTGAATGAGTAAGAAGGAGAGAATCAAATTCGAACCTTAAGAGAATCCACGGTTAGCTCCATCAGCTGAAGCCTCCTCAACGATTCAAATAAGACAGAATCAGACTGTAACAACAAGAAACGAAGAAGATTCAGAAAAAACTCAAACCTTCAAAGAAAAACCAAAATGGCATCCGACAAAAGCCACATTTGTTAGAAAACACAAAGCACCTCAGACAAAAATAAAATCACAAAGAAAAGAAAGTGAAGAGTGAGAGGGGTTGAGAGTAGGACAAACCTCTTCTTCACGGTTCAGCAGAACGTCTTTGATCCTCAAAATCTCCCCCATATACTGAGTCTCTTCATCCATCTCATCAGTTAATGCCTCGGCCTCACCAAAACTATAGTTGCTAACACCATTGACATCAATCTCTGCATCCTCATCTCCACCTTCATTGACCTTGCTCTCTTTGCTTGCTCCAGCGAACTCAGCCCCATTTCTTTCTACCCCATTCTTGCAGCCTTCATCATCACTCTCTTTACCAACTCCCCTCGCAACCAACTCCACACGGTCACAACCCGCACAGCGAGTCAACCTGGAACAGAACAGCCTCTCTGCAATCGCATCCCTCTTCACTCTAAACTCCTTCGGACAATCCGTAGCCGCCACGACAATCGCGTTTTCAATTATCTCAAAAATATCCGAATTCGCAGACACAAAGTACTCCCTCCACTCATCCACTGACCAAGACTTCATCCTCACAGATCCAAAACTCGAACACGAAATCGACAGCTCAAATTCCGCTTCTCATCAATGTGATCGTCACTCGGATACTGCCGCCTCGATCCCTGCGCACACCAATCACGAACAAAGGTCAAAAGGGTAATAAAAGATAATCGGCAATCAATGATTAAAGATTGTAAATTGAAAATTGAAAATTGAAAATTCATTTCACTAAGTCTTATTTCTTAATTTTGGGGTGTGACCCAGTTTGGAAAAATTGGATTGGATTAACGTTTGGCAGAAGGGGGAGTGGATAGACATGCTTTAACACAAACCAAAACCAACACGCATGCGGGCGTAAATGACAAGAAACAACGTTGTGTGTAGCCGTCGTTTTTGTGTTGTTGTTTAAGATTCCGGCACTTGTAAAGCCTCAGGTGAAAATAAAAAAGAGAAAGAGAAAGACCCCTTCTTTCTCTGAAAATAACAATAGCAAAGGAAAAAATTGAACCCACCCAGAAATCAATGAAAAGAAAGAGTGAAAGGAAACAAAACAGAAGAATCCGGAAAATGTTTGTGTCTACCTATGACAGAAGTAGTGTTGTTGTTGCACCGAGGAAAGAGAGATAGAGAGAGAAAATAAAAATACCGCGTGCTTAGGAAAGTGGTTGTGGAGAGGAAAAACCAGTTGTGTTGAGAGAGAAAGAAAGGATATAAAGGGTGTGCTGTGTATCGTTGTGGTCTTTTTGGGTGGGTTTTGACTTTGATCAGGAAGACACGATGGTTGAGTTATGGAGAGAAAGGTCTCGCTCTGCTCGCTCTTTTTCTCCTGTAATTTTTTATCTTGTGTCACTTGATTATTTGTTTATGTAAAACAAGATCATAAAAAGATTAAAAAGATATATATGCTATTATTATGTAAAGATTATTTTGTGGGATTTGATTATTTATCTAAACACAGCAAAATGATCAAAAGATAAAAGATTTAGATAAAATAAAATCTATATTATCTACTCACAATTTTATTCTTTAATAGATAATTCTTTCTTAAATTAAAATGATTACATTATTGATTTTATTCTTTAAATTACCCTTTTTAAAATTTAATTCTTTTTCAATTTAAATATATTTTATACTTTAATTTCTTTTAAATTAAATTTATTATTCATGATAAAGATTTACTTACAAAATAAACATAAATATATTATATATATATATCGTATGTATTTTATTAATTTTTATAATTATAATTTTCTTATTTTAAAATATTTTTTATTATCATAAAAAATCACAGATAAAAAGAAAAAAAAAAGATGAGAAAGATAAAAGATAAAAGAAGTGGAACATGAACAAATTAAAAGTGGTAAGTAGGTAGTGAATGTAGCACGATATAGATAGGACCGAGGAGCGAGTGTCGTGGGACCCACCACTCAGATATCAGACTAATCCCTTTGTCTTTCACTTTCACACTGTTAAAAAATCTTTTTCCTAATAATAAATTTTATTATTAACCATTTTCACAACAAAATTAAATTCAACCGCAGAATAATTCCGAATAAATATTTCTAAAAGATTTTCTTTTCTCCTCTCTTTATTAATTCCTCTTATCAATTCTCCTCACATTCAATATATATTTAAACACTTTCCTTTATTAAGATATATCATCAAACCAAATCTCTTCTGTATTTAATATTTCTTTAAAATCTGTGTGTTTAATCCATTTTTCACTTTCAACTTCTTTTAAATTTTCGGTTTTACCATAAATATAATTAGCTTATGGTTAATGATACGTAATTAATTACTTAATATGCCTTTGTTGTCAGTTGCTTTGATTAAATGGTGATCCTGAAATTAAATAATTCAATGATTGTTTTCAGAATTTTATCTTTCCAAAGATATTATTTTTATTGAAAATAAATTATCTTATCAAAAACTTATAAGCCTTCCTCTTCTCAAATTGCATTGCAATTCTGGTATGATTTATTCTCAACAACTCTAATATTCTAATCAGTTCACTAGTATTGCAAAAGTCAAATATTATATGTAATGATTTAATCTTTATTTATAATATAATCATTATGATACTATTATGTTATTTTGATATACATATTTTTGAACATTTAATTTTTAATTTTGATTGAGTAGTTTTTAGATAAGTGATTTTGATTGATCAATATTCTTCCTGTTATTTTATTTTATTTTACAAATGATTAGATGCATATCATATATCTCTTTCTACTGGTAATAAAGTTATATTCTATTTCAGTTTTCTCATTTTTACCTGTTTTATCCCATTAACTGACTAAAATTTTCATTTATTGCTTCGTCTGTTGTCATTTTTTTTCTCCTAACTTCACATTTATCAAAACTGATGTTTTAAATAAAAAATAAAATTTAATATTTTTATGTAATTTATGTTTTCTTTTATCTCATTTTGTTTATGCATATATCATTGCATTTACTTAAAAATGATTAGATTTATATGGGCAGACATGGAACCATTGTCTGTCTTATACTTGTTAATATAGTATTATTTTTTTGTATAAAATGCTAAACGTTTATTTAATTTTCCCTATAGAGGTCATTATTAAATAAAGTATGTGAAACGTTTACTGTTTTAAAACCCTATCTTTTATTCATTAAATTCTTAATTTTTTTAAAAAAAAATGCTCTTTAATTTCAAATATCAACCACACTCTGTTTACAAATATTAATTACTCTCTCTCTCTCATATTAAATTACTTACTTAATTTAGTGTTAATACAAAATAAGTAAGAGAAAAACAAAACAAAACAAAAAAGTTAAGTTTGAAATGATTAATTAATATTTACATGAGTTATTTACTACATTTTGTCATGTAATGTGTTTTTATGGAATAAAATAAATGTGTGAGTTAATTATAAAACGATAATTGCATTTAATGTGTTTAAACTTTAAACTTTATTTATTAGTCATTTAATTTATAGGGCTGAAAACAAAAAGTGATGGGTGGGTGTAATAAAAACATTCTGGGCTTTAGTGCTTGGACTAAAAACTAAGAAATAAAAGCAATAAAAGAGTGGGAGTGAATTTAGAAGTTTGTGAAAGAGTTTAGAGCATTAAAGTTAAATGACTTAATTACTGATTACTGATTTAGTTCTTCAATTTCTTAATTTGGTTCATGTCGGTCTTCTTACTATTTTTTTTTCTTAATTTGGTCCTCTAATTCTTTAAGAGGATCAACATAAATCAAACAAACAAATTACAGGACTAAATAACTAATTAAGCCAAGTTAAATAAAATATTACATTGGGTATTCTCGAAATATTACTACCTAGTTTTGTATTTTGTTTTTTAAGTTAAATATGATTTTAATCCTTAAATTTTGACACAAAATTGAAATTGTCCCTATAAACAATTTTGATATAGTTTGGTCTTCAAACTTTAAAAATTAATTAATATAGTCCTTTTAACCCAATTATGTTAAACTTTTTTGACCTGTCGAACGCAATTTATGCTAGTATTTGAGTTGTTTACATGATTTTACACACTCTCGTTTCAATGTCAGTTGAAAAACGCATTTGACACATTAGTAAAATTTAATGTAGTTGGATTAAAATGACTATATGTATTCATTTTAAAGTTTCAGGACCAAAATATATCAAAGTTTTTTACAAAGATAAATTTCAATTTTGCATCAAAGTTCATATACTAAGAAGATACTTAACATTTTTCGCTATTTTGAGCTCATGCAATGACGGATCTTAGAAGGCTTTTAGGGGGGCCATGGCCCCCCAAAATTTTTAAAATTTTTTAGATTGATTTTTATTTCTTTTATAAAATATAATATTTAATAATAACAAATAATAAAATATAAAATTAAATACAATAGAGAATAATAAAACTTATTGAGATATTTTTCTTGTTCTCTCATTTTAAGTTTCTCACATATTGTACTCATTTACTATTGTTGCATATCATCTTTTGTTTTTCGCTTTAAAAATAAATAGAAAGTTACACACAATTCATTCTCCTCCCTCTCATTTTTCACTAGTTCTCTTTTCTTCTTTAAGATAAAAAAGGTAATTCTTTTTTGTCTCTTGATAGTGAAATATTAGTTTGATATCGTTAGAAGTGAACTTTAAGCTTAACTCAACCCCAGATAATCGGCTTGTAAGATGAGGTTTGCGTCCAAGAAAAAAAAATCGCTAGGATAGACTCTAACTTGACTCTGATACCATGTTAGAAATGAGTTTTAAGCCTAATTCAACCCCACAAAATCGGCTTGTAAAGTGAGGTTTGCAACTCACTTATATATTATGAAATTGGCCTTATCTCTAGTCGATGTGGGACTTCCAATAGATATTTAATATTTTTCATCTTGAGTTTTTTGTATATTTATTTTTTTATGAAGAAAGAAAAATTATGTATTATATATTTTTTTATAACCTTTATTTAGATGTGAAACATATATTTTTTGTTGTAATTATGTCTCTCAATTTTTTATTAGATTTTTATAAATGATTTTTTAGTCTTAATTTAAAAAATAAAAATTGGTATATTGATGAAGAATAAAATAATATATTTATTTTTTAAGTGATAAAAGGAAAGGTATTGTGAAGATAAAAATAATATAAATTTACTTCTTCATTTATTTTCAAGGATGATATTAAGGATTCAGTTGTTGAACTAGAGATTTATGTAATGGTTATTGTTGTAATATAATTAGATTTCATTTAAGAGTATATGAAAGATTTTGCTTGTGCTCTGAACTTAATTTTGGTAGTACAAATTCATTGATTTTGAGCATAAGTAGAAATAAAATTTTGTAAGCTTCTATTATATTCATTGCTTTTATATTTGTGTGGTAAGATGTAATGATAATTAAAAACAATTTAAGGTTTGGTTATATCTGAGGCAGGAATGTAATTATAGTTGAATATTAATAATTAAGAAAACATGAAGTAGAAAAAAACAATATGATAATTATATTAATTTATTTTCTGTTTGTGCAGAATGAGTTGTTTTCAATAACTTATTTGGTTTGTTTTAGGGGTATTGCCATTTGCATATCTCACTTCATCGACATATATTTTGTTTAAGCTTATATATGATTCGAGAGTAAGGTTTTCTTGAAAAAAAAAAAGGGTTGAATTGTGTTTTGAAAATTCACAGTTTTTTACTTATCATTTGAAGATATTTTGTCCGATTATTCGTATATAAAATTTATATAATCTAACAAATATTTTTGCAAGATAATTTGTAATGATTTTTTCTTTTTTTAATTGTTTAACAAATATATAATTAACCTATAATATAATTAAAAAAAATACTCAAACTTTTTATATTGGGTTTATCTGATGGTACAAAGCACATATAGTTCTTGACCAATCAATCAAGTTTTACTATGCAGACTATTGTTATAAAGTACAACCAATAATTTTTTCGGCCTATAGCCACTTGTGGCTGACCTCGTTCAAATATTATTTTCATAAGTCATTTATGACTTAACCATATATTCTTTCAACAAGTTATTGTTGACTCGACTAAGTATTATTTTCACAAGTCATTCCTTATTTAATCAAGTAATATGTCAACTAGTTACTATTGACTCAACCCAAGTATTCATTCAATAAGTCATCCTAACTCAAGGTGAATATTCTTTGAACAAGAAGTCACTTTTGACTTAAGATAAATATATTAGGAAGTGAGTTTAAGTTTAACTTATTCTCACAAAATTAACTTGTAAGGTCAAGATTATCCCCACTTGTATGTTATAAATTGGTCTTATCTTTAATTGATGTGATATCTTTAACACATTACCTTCATGTCGAGGCATGGATATCATGTGCATCATACTAGATATTTGTGGGTGGTCCAATAGTATATGATAGTGGATGACATGATAGTGGGTGACATGATAGACCCAACAAACATTTTTAGGATAGACTATGATATCATAATAACATTAGTATAATTATAAAAAAAAAAATCCTATTGTTATTGGTTTTTTTATGCAATATTAATTCTAAAGATAAATGTTAT
>Ga0099822_1005535_pt1 | contig 16499 bp, 6 predicted proteins | sample CowpeawhiteBW_FD_76839 | JGI IMG/M metagenome (GOLD analysis project Ga0099822, IMG submission 76839) | Root nodule microbial communities of legume samples collected from California USA - Cow pea white BW | ecosystem: Host-associated > Plants > Roots > Nodule | place: USA: California | collected...
GATGTTAACATCGAAGGTTCACCGTGGTGCAAACTATAAAATTAAAAATGATTTTGAATAATGACGAATTATTTGTTATCCTTATATTAACAAGAAAAACTTTTGATTAAATTTTTTGTATAATATTTTGAAAAATTTGTTTGCTTGTATATAAATAGTTATGAGTATTTAATAATGGATACGTAAATACATAATTAAAACATTCATACTTAACCATATCAAATAAAAAAAATTATATATTTGTATATTAAATATTAAATACTCATAAATAACTTGTACAAAAATAAATAAGTATTTCAATAATTAATTTAAAAAAATTCAAATAGCACGGAAATGCATTTTCCATATCCCGTTAAAGTATTAGGGATAAAATTCATTTTATCTAGTTATTTCTGTTCTGAAGCTTAGCACTAAATTAAATGAAATTTCAAAACATTGATGCACTAAACATATTAAAATTGTACCTATTTTAAGTTCAAGATAGGTAGATGATCCAAATAAAATGCATGATCACTCTTTTAATTAAATTTATATTACTGAGTAGAAAAATTATCCGTTTGGATACACACATAAAAAACACTTATGGATGAAGAAATTAAGAAAAAAATATTATCTAAAAATTATAACTTATCTGAAGATCATTTGTAAATTTTTTTTACATTAACTCAACACTTATAATTTACACGGTAAGGTCAAGCACATTTTATTCAATCAACAACATATAACTGACCAGCATCTAAGCTACTCAAACACTCAACAAGATAATCCTAATCCAAGCCATTAAAAAAAATCCCAAATTAAAAACCCTAATTTCAAAAAAAAAAAAAAATAGAAAGACTTCGAACCTTGAACTGTTTCTGCTCTTCCCTCTCCAACATGGATTTCAAGGTGTGGCACCCCGAGAAGATGATGCATATGGTTAAGGGAAGGAGTAGCAACAGCAGAAGCAGCGACAACAGCGCGTGACGAAGGAGCAGCGAAACGAGCGGCGTGGACGGTTAGTTGTGGAAGTAGTTGTCTCCATTGAGATGAAGCGAAGCGAAGAAGGGTTGAGGAAGGAAGAAAAGAGAATTGTGATAGTGATGAAAAAAAAAAAGCAAAGGGAATGAATGAATGAATAAGGAGAGAAAGGTGGGTTCCAATGGAATCGATGCTTGCACAATTTTTTATTTTTTATTTTTGGTTAAAGTAGTTTCGGAGAATCCGTTTGGTGGAGAGTTAAATAATTGGTGAATTATGCAATTTAATATGTACTTAAAGTTTTAAATACGCAGTTTTTTTTTTTGAAGTCTGGGCCAGAAGTGTTGAAGGCCCAAACGAAGCCTAGAAAAGACGAAGTCCGAGGTGAAGTTGAGGTTGTTGCTATGGCTTCCTCGTTGTCGTTTTGGGAATACACGGTGATCTTCTTTCTGCGCCCCCTTTTCGCCATACTCTTCGTTCTCTTCTTAATATCTTCTGGTAACTCTTTCATTCCCTTGATTTCTCTCTTCATCGCGTTGATTTTTTGAGTTGAAAAGGGAACACGTGTGTGTGGTGGTGTAGGTTGGTTTGTGGCGTGGAAACTAGTGCTGGTTCACGTTCCTTTGGTGCAAGAGGTTTTCGGCCTCAAAAAGAAACCTGTCCGAGTGAAGCCCCCAATTGGTCGCTTCTCCAAAATTTACAGCACACTTCATGCCCAAAACTCACCTTCCACATGGTAATTTCTCAAAAAAAGAAACCTTTTTTGTTTTTCTTAAAGATTTTTTATTTTTTTTTATAATCTCATCCCCTTTGGCAATTATATGTAACGGGATGCTTTTTCTTGTGTTGTGAAAAGGAATCTACAACAAGATTTTGTTTGGTAAATTTAGAAAATTTGTTGAGTGCTTCCTCGTGCTTAGTTGTGATAACAATACTGCATATAGACTTGTATTTTTGAGGACGGAGCAAGTGTGAGAGTGATGGGCAAAGGAAGTTTGTAATTGTGAAGAATTGTCTATTTATCTGTTCATTAGAAAGAATCAGAAAAGGGTGGAATTGAGTGGATAATAGATTGTAGATTACAATGTTTGAAATAGAATGGAATTGATGCAATTAAGTCCAATTCAATCCTTCTCATTCTGTTCTATTCAAATTGTCATTGTATATCCAAATTTAGCTCATGTATTCACTTAATTCTTTATTCATTGGTATCATTTTGTTTCCTCCGTGGGGAAAGGAGGAGAATTTTACTCAGACTCACCTTGCTTCCTATTAAATTCAAATGGCTGTTCAGGTTTTAGGTATGATATGAGTTATTTTTCTTGCGATCTTATTTTCTAAAAAGGCTGGTTTGTCTTCCATAGCATAGAAGACAAGGAAAATTGAGGGTTATTGTGGATGCATTGAAATAGAAAGGAGGAAAAGGTATCCTAATACATGTTGAGTTGCCTGGGTTCCAAGTATTTTGACCTGATAATGTCTAGTATCTTCTGTTCAGTGGGTTTGGTCCTGTTTTTATTTATGTTTCATTCAGTAAAAAATTTGGAACACAACGAGTTGACAATATGTCACTGTTAATTTGAGATATAGAAATGATCATGAATTCTCATGGTTTCTTTCTTGCCATTGCAGATAAAATCATCAAATTGTCAAGAGGATGGCAAATATGGGGTCTTGGACCGTAGAACAGGCTGTAAATTATTGATTGGAATGAATGAATATTTTCCTAGCAGGTAACGCGTTTCAGAAACGGTAGATTGTGATTATTAAAACCTTGTATATAACATGACAAAACAAAAGCCATGAATGGTCTTGCTGTTGACTAGATGATCAATTTCGAGTGATGATGAATTATGATTTTTTTATGGTAGCTTTTGGCCTTGTATTGTATACAGAATGTTAAAGCACCAATATTATTATAACATGGCTTGGTTGTGTTTGTGTACAAATACTTGGTTAATGCAGATAATTATGAATGCAAGGGTGTTTGACTATTAACCCCATTGAAGCAAATGAATTTCTGAAGTATAAAAGTCTACCATCAAATTTGTAGATTCATTTGAGTAAGGAGAATCCTTTATTTCTAGAAAATGCGCTATGTTTCCATTGTTGGCAATAATGAATAATAGTGTTTTTCAACTTCTTGAATGGTGAAGAGAGAAATGTATATAAATACATGCAAAATGATGTTTGATTTATTCAAAAGAGAATGCGCCTAAAAATAACCAACAAATGGTATCCAAATATGATTTCCTTTTAATATTGTTGGAATTAGTATTAGATGCCTGATAAGAAGTAGTGTGTTGGGAACCATTTTCTGTGGTACTTATTTGTGTCTAATTTGTACCTAGGAGTTTAGGGCACTCTATGAGTTGTACCTAGTTTTGTATCTAGAAGTATAATGCAATCTATTAGTTGTACCTAGTTTTTTACCTAGAAGTCTAATGCAATCTATTAGTTGTACCTAGTTTTGTACCTTGGTGTTTAGGTGGTCTTTCGATCTTTCATATTCTCGTTGTATTAGATTTTTATCATTATAAATAGAAGATCATAAGAGTGGTCTTTCAAGTCTTCCAAAAATATATTTTTCTTTTTAATCTTAAGTTGGTATCAAAGCAAGTTGATCCCGCTCTGTTGGTCTTAGTTATCTCCAACACAACTTTTGTGGTTATCTGTTGCCCGTCAGCCGCTGTCGGTCGTCATCTCAGTTTTTGTCGATGACCACCCGATATGAAGTGTCTTTCAGAGTGACGACCAACCCTGACGATACCAGAAGTTGGTTGTCCTTCTTGCGACCAACCTATAAAGAATTGAAAAAGTTCGTGGAGGTTGAATCTTTGGATGAGATTAAGAAAAAAATTGACAAATATTACATGATAATGATTCTTAGCACTGTACATCCTGACTTTGATCATATTAGAGATCAAATTTCAATAGGTCATGAAGTTCGTTCCATGGAAAGCTTGGCCACATGACTTCTTAGAGTTCCAACACTTTAAAGTAGGAAACTCATGAACCAGTGGAACCTTTTACCATGGTTTCTACATGCGAAGAGGAAGATGCAATAGCAAAGAAGGATGTGGAGGTTGAGGATGTCCTCAATACACATTGTATGTAAGAGGATGAGTCACACTCAAGAAAATTGTTTTTCTTACATGACTTTCCTAACAAGAACACAAATGTCTCCAAAGTTGAAATTGTCGACTCCAAATTCACTAATGAAGAATATAAAGAGTCTTTGAGGTTGAAGTTTTATAGCTTGGCACAAACATCTACAAATTCGAGTTCATCAATTGCATTTCACAATACCTGGAGGGTCAAAATCTATAGATAATTGACTCAGGTACTTTTGATCACATATCTATTAATACCGTTTTGTACTCATACCTTTCTTTTCCAAAAAAACCCTCATTTCATAACCTTGGCAAATGGCTAAAGTTTCCTCCAAGGGTGTGGGTCAAGTTTTCCTTTCTTCTTCTTTAAATCTTAAATCTGTCATTTATGTTCCTAATTGTCCTTTCAATCCAATTTCATGAAGCCAATTATTCAAATTAAATTGTTTAATAACCTTTAACAACTAGTCCTTTGTTCTAGGAGTGTGGTTCGAAGAGATGAATTGGAGAAAGATATTAATTTGGGGGTTTATACTATTTTAGATCTAGTTCACATGTGTCGTATTTTGTACCTCCATGTCCTAAACTTTTATGTGATCGGTTAATAGGCTATTCCCACTTGCCAAAATTGGGGGAAAAAATTGTCCATGAGCTCAGTAGTCTACAGACTTTAAAATGTGAGTATTATCAACTAGAAAAATATTTTAATCTACTTTTCCTAAAAGGTCTAAATCGAGATGTAATCCTAGTTTTGCTATTGTCCATTATGAAATCTACGACTAAGTTTGTTGATGAATATTTTAGATATACTTGACTTTATCTCATAAAAAATCGTTCTAAACTATTATCCATCTTTACCACCTTTTTAAATGAAATTAAAGATCAATTCGGTTAGATCTTTAAAATTTTTAAACAGTGACAAAGTCGAAAAGTACTTCTCTAAATTTTTTGCACTTGTCTTCACATATCACAACAAAATGATATTGCAAGAGAAAAAATAGATAATTCCGTGCTAATATTAAGGTTCATGATTGGAAGATGTTATTCTAACAGCATGTTTTCTTATTAATAGGATGTCATACTGTTCTCTCGGTAGTAAGATTATCTTTCCATTATTTTTTTCAAATGATTTTTTCTTTAATGTTTCTCTTTGTGTGATCGATTATGTGTGTTTCCTTCATGATTTTCTAATCATGTTATCAAATGTGTTTTTTAGTAGGCATAATTAATCTAAAATGAGCTATTTTTAAACAATTATTGCACATTATATAATTTTCATTTATTTTATTTTAGTTTAATTATCTGAAAAAATGAAGAAAATATAAATAAGTTGTTCATGTAAAAATAGAATGACAATTTATGATTACTAAAAAAGCTAGAACAAGAAACTGACAAATTCTATTATGATTATTGCAATTTTTATCAAACTGCTTTCATAGATTTTTTTTATTGATTTTTATTTTATTCTTGATAATTTATTTTCCTTCAAATTTACACTTTTGTATTTTACATGACTTGTATATTAAGCAATTTACACTTTACATTTCTAGATCTAGATCGTGCACTTTAACAGATTTTTTTATCGATTTTTATTTTATTTTTGACCATTTATTTTCCTACAAATTTACACTTTTTGCATTTTATATTTCTTGTATATTAAGCAATTTACACTTACACTTTACATTTCTAGATTGTACAGTAATTCCACTGTAATTCATCTTCAGGCTTCATTACCATTAAATTTTCATACACCATTCAATTTTTTTATAAAAACTCAAATAATCATTAAAAAAATACATACATAAATTTATTAAAATTCACACTAAAAGACAATTTAATGAACTTATTTTGATTAGTGACAATGATTAATCCTACCAATAATATTATTTTTACTAGTAAACTTAAAATTGGAACAAAATACAAATTACAATTTTTCTAGAATATAATTATAATGCAATCTATGAACTCATGTTTTAAAATTAGTAATAAAATCAACAAAGACTTTTAATGTTATCCTGTTTCCAGTATTAAAAAAATCATATGAAAAATAGAAGAAATAAAGTACAATAGGACTAATAATTCACTCATCGATTTAATTTAAATCATTCATTACCAATATACATACACAGTACATAACGAATCCCACAAAACTCGGAATACTCTTTAATTAAGTTAATTAAATATATGCAAATGTTTTACAATTCGAGATTTCATTATCTTTAAATATCGCACTTTGAACAATATTTATTTTATAAGGGTGTTCAAATTTACTAATTTATTAAACAATCATGAGACCATATTCATAACGGTGATGTATCAGCGCTGCAATATCATCACGCACATTTAGAAACTACAAATAAAAAAACCATTGTAATACTAAAATTGGTGAAATGAATTTTTAACTGTAGCCATATTAAATTTTTTTAATTTGAAAAATGAGTCGTCTCTATTGGTTCAGACCACTTGAGCTGTGTTATTTAAATAACTCCTGCAATGTACGGTCACTTGAAGCCTATTATGCCATTATCGGAGAAAGAGGATTTACACACGCTATGTCCGATATTAATATCATACAATTGATCGAATATATGAATTTAGTTTCATCATTCATGTTGCAGCAATACCAAACATAAAGATAGCTCCGAAACATTAGTTTTACCACCACAAACAAGGCCAAAAGAGTGGACAGCTTCCTCTTTACCAGCCTGCCTTGATTGCCTGCATTAGAGGCCATCAAATACGAGCACAAATTAATTTATACATGAATTTTGGTAGCATAACCACAGAGTATCAATGAATCAAACAACGTATCAAGCTAGCCAGGATAAGCTATTCAGTAGTATACACAGCTATCACTTTGGTAACAGATAAATTCTCATTTTGCCTATTGAAGTCAATGCAACTACAAGCTACACACACAATGAGCCAACAGTAATTCCAGAAATACGATGCATTACACCAAAAAAATATTTACAAAGGAATATATTGTTATAAACGGATCTAAGACCATACTTTCAACTCAGACATTCAAAATGAACCAATTCACAATAATAATAAGTTAGTATTGTGCATAATGAAGCAACGACTATCGTTACCTAAACAAGATGAAATCCGATAATGCTTTCCAATCAAATAATATTTGCAAGTATAGGATGATTTATGACCAAGGTTTGATACATTTGATCAAAAGGTTAAGATCCCATATTTTAATATCGAGAATTGTAAAGGATGGTCCAGTTAAAGGAAACATAAGAAATATTAATTGAAGTAAATATATAACACAATTTGAGGAATCCTATTACCTAGAACTTGGTGAGAAATTAGAACTACCCCTCCATCATACAATGAGGCATACCTCAACCAGGATTTGAGACAGTTCAACAAAAGGCATATATAGAGAGACAAATAATATTTCTTCAATACAAACTTTGTTAATAAAAGCAACAAAAGCTTCATTATATCATTGAATTAAATTCAATCAGATAATAATAGCATACCTGTACATGTATTTATCTGTTGCATAACTATTTTCACAAATAGCATGCCTCAACTGTCTTCAGTTTCTTTGCTGCCCCCGCTGCCATCACGCTCTATGTAATCAGCAGCATCATGCAAATGACTTTCAGCAGGCTGTATGATCTTACCAAATAGCAGGATTGAACCAGAACCAACTTTGGTGTTGCAGTGCCTGGTCCCAGTAAACTCTGTGTCAAAGGAATGTAAACTACTCTGGCTATGTGGTGACAGGTCATCTGATTGAGAACTGCTAATGTTTAGCTCTGTAGAAACAATTCCCAAACTTTGTACTGTATTGTTCCCAAAGGAACTACTACCCATGTACAGATAAGAGTTATCGTTTAAAAAGTTGGAAAAACTTGATGCAGAAAATAGATCATGCCTGGCTCCCTGCATGCCAGCAGGAAAAGTATCATAACTCAACAATTTTTTATCCATGTTTCCCATAGAGTTAGGGAAACCTGTCACAGGAAAGAAGGGGTCTCCCTCCCTATCACTTAACAGTCCAGATCCCTGGTCAGCTCTAAACCTTTTTGAAGGGGAAAACGCTGTATGAAGGGCAAGTGAGGGGGAAACAAGTTCAACCTGCCAAGGACTGACTCGCTTTGCATTTTGCAAGACTTCAGGTTCATCCCAGTTAACCTATGATGTTGAGATCATAAAAATTGGTAAGAAGGCAATACCAGCCATTTGAGATAGATAAATCATAAAACTAAATTTTCTAAGACAAATGTTTCTTATCAATTAAAGGAGTATGCCATCACAAATGACATGATGGTAGGATCCGTTGATAAAATATTACAGGAGAGAAAGAACTCTAAAGATAAATGGAGATAATTGCTATCTGTAGTTTAAAAAGAAAAGAAACTACCAGTTAAACAAAACAATACCACCCCTCAGAGGCAGAGCTTAAGTATAGCTCAATTATTTTGAGGACTAAACCCCAGAGGAGAATATTTGGATACACAAAAAAAAAAAACAGCAATACACTAATAGATTCAAATGTGAAAATGTCACATCTTACCCTAAGTCGTAGTAAAAACACAGATATAATATATCTTAATAAACTTGAAGTACAGCAGGTTTTCCATTTTCTCAGCTCAACCTATTTATGAATAAGGTAAATATAAACTGTCCAAACATTAGGTTATATCACGCTTCCATTCTATCTTTTCATTAATACTGAAGGGCGAATATTTTCTGCATTACCCTTATTCTAAAACTGTCCTCCAGTAGCCACGAAGAGCTATTATTCAGAATCGATAATAAGATGTAATTTCCTTACCCTCTAGGATAGAATCATCCCCATGTGCATTGAGACTAATCCCATTGGGTATAAAGCAAAACAATTAACCCTCTCCATTTTTTTTTAAAATAAAACTCGTAAGTTCATTTCAAACAATAAGTTATCAAGATCCCAAGATTTCATTGTACTTTTATGCTTCATAAACCATATATACTTTGAGAGCACATTAAAATATACCACTTTAAATACTATTAAGGCTAAAAAGAGTAACTATTAAATTTTTTTATGTTTCTTGCATAATAAACGCATGTTTTTCTAACATAAACTTTCCATTTTTTTATTTTCCAAATAAAGACCAGTTGCTAGTATTAGGCAAAACTTCGAGAGCACATTGCATAATCCCATCCTTTCTTTCAGCACAAGAAAGACCCTGTCCGGATCAACTTCTAACTTAAGGAAACCTTTCAATTGAGATAAGTATTTGATTACTAACTTAAGAAGTTTATAGGTGTATATTGATAAGTTAGTTCACATGAATGAGCTTCCAAAAATGGTCGAGTGCCTAAGTTGAACTTAACTCGCAAAAACATTTAACCCATCCTGTTTCCTTAATTATTTTATTTTCTTCTCCAACAAATTTATCGAAATTTGCTCAGTCACACATTGAATTCATGCAATTCCTCAATCACACAGCACAATGCAAACAAACCATACCTGAAGCATGCGCCAAGGTCCATTATCAGAGGCATAGGCAGAAGTCACCGTCCCTTGAAACCACGTCATCCTAGAAGAATCCTCAGTCTCCATTCCTATCTTCACTCTCATTCCACCAGCCCACGCGCACCTCATCGCGTCCTCCACAACCTCAGCACTCACCACAAAATCCGCAAAACCCGCTCTCGGATAATACACCACCTCAAATGGCGCGTTCCGCGCAACGCACTCCACTGCGGCCACCACAGCCTTCGGCGATAATCTCCCGGTAGCGCTTCGCGAAAACCCCTCCCCCTGCGTCGGCGGCTGATCCTCCTCCACGGGAGAGGAAGAGGTGACGAACCGCGTCGCACGGCGGATCCCGACTGAGACGTTCCCGTCGGAGTCCTTGACGAAGACAACGGAATCGCCAGCGATGAGCTTCTTGTGGTTGACGAACTTGCTCCAGCCAGTGGTGAAGAGGTGCCGACGTGGAGTACCGCGGTAGATGTGCCGAAACCGCCACGCGACGCCGTGGACGTCAGTGACGGAGAGGAGCTGGACCGGAGGATCGGCGCGGAAATCGAGCGGAGGGAAGACAGAGTCGGCACAGAAGCGCGGCACAGAGAAGCCACCGCCGTTGTTGGCGTCGGAGGGCGTGAGGATTTTGGAGAACGAAACGACGCCGTTTTGGCACTCGCGCTCCTCGTCGTCGGTTTGGCTGTTGCTGTCGTCGTTCTGGTTGTTGTGGTGGAACGGGTGAGGGAGTGGAGTGAGGAGGAGCCTGGCGAAGACCTCGTCGGAGAACGGATCAGCGAGCAAATCACGGGAGGACACAAGGCAGGGAACGAAGGGGAGGGAACGGAAGGGAGGGGAGAGCGAATGTGACGGAGAAGCATGCTCCATGTGGCCCTGCGGGAAGTAGTAAACCCTAGAATGCAGCTTCGGGATATGCACAGCGGCGCCGGCGCAAGCTCGCCAGATTTTGGGATCGACGCGGCGAGGCTTCGGCGGAGACTGCGGCAGAGGCATGGTGAATTGAACTAGAGAGAAAGTGAGGTCGGAGTAGGGTTTAACTTTTGAGACATGAGAAGGGAAATAAGAAAGTGAGGGAGTGTGCCACTGCCAGTGCCAATATTGCAACTGTCCGCGCTTTTCTCTCTCCAGCAGCAGTTGTTGTCTATCGAATTCGGAACGAACGATCCTCGGTAGTCGGTTATGTTTTCATTTATTAGAGAAAAAGTTAAAGTGCCAAATACTGCATTTTATTACCTTCTAATTTATTTCTTTTTAGTTTCTTATATAGTATATAAATTAATTTATTAGCAAACTTAATATATTTTAAAAATTATAAAACATATTTGAAATCAGTTAATCTCTCTCCCACAAAACTAGCACAGTTAAAAGCAATTAACATATAATTGCTAAAATTATATTGGATTTGAAATAATTATAGTTACTTTAATAATATAAAAATAATAAAGCTTATAACATTACATTTAATTGCACATTTTCTGCTCTAAGTAGATCCTCCATGAATAATTTAATTTCTTTTCTCAATTTCGTGAAGTGTTTTATTAAAACCAATTTGTTTAGTTATGTGACTCTCGTTATATAGAGAAGGAAAAATATGAAAGATTTACATTTTTATCTTGTTGAATATTACTCAAATTTCGCGATCTCAACAAGTGTTCAGTTTTAAACTGTCTAATAAATGCAAATAATAAAAGGTATCATTTACCTTACTTACCTTTTTTATTTATAGGTTCTTGATGAGCATTTACTTTTTTGGAACTTAATTATGACTTAATGATGTCATAACATTGCTTATGAGGGTAACGCATGGATTTCATGTCGTTTTACTAACTTCTCGGTTATTATGCTTGGTGATCGAGGTTATACCCGACCAAATGTAATAGTTAAAATGTAATACTCAATAGTTAATCCAAAGTCATTTCCTAGTGACCAAACTTTTCTAGATGCAATTCAACACAAAAAAAAAGTGTGTGTGTAGGGGGATGTTTGGCAGATTCAAATGCTAACAACAGATTAAATGAAATGCAACAATGATTAAAAGCATTATAACTTCCTTGATTCAAATACAATTCCACTTATCATAGACTTCTAAATTAACACATCTGCCTACTCTCAATCTACTAGACCAATACCTACTAAACGAAAGTTACAATCCAATTTCATTATGCAATTAAGCAATGCATATATCCATGAATTTGTGCCATCCAAGCTACATACATTAAGCATGAACATAACCCAACCTAAACATATGCACTTAATCTGTAAAATAAGCATAAACAGATAAACCAACACACACTCCACGAATTCAAGACAAAGAGATGGCAGAATTAACGAAACCAACACAATCTCAAAGCTTCATTGCATTTTTTATCAAGGTGTCAATACACGAATTTAGCAAGCCATGAGTTGGGTCTTATTGAAACACTTCAAATTAGAAATGACCAAAGCAGAACATCAAACCCTAAGTTGGGTCTTATTGAAATGCAAATTCAACAACAAATAAAAACTCTAAAGCATTAAAGGAACAAAATGGTTGCTGCGATATAAAAACCGAAAACCCCATATACATGGGTGTTGTTCCAAGTCAATACAATGCACAAAACGAAATGCTCAAGCTAGCAAATGAGTTGAAAACATAAAACTCACATTGGGTGCTGTCTATGGTGCATAAAAACGCTAAAAACGAGTGCTAAAACGTAAAAAATGACAAAAATGCTATTATGGGCTGAAAAAGGTGACCTAGTGACGTGGACAAACTAAATGACATGGAGCAGACGTGGCAATGATGTGGAAACTCTCTCTTCATCTTAATATTAGTGTCTAAGCTCCAAAATTTGCTCCACCAAATACTTAAAAATAATTAGAAACAAAGATTAGACCAATTAATGCCAAATTACTTAAAATTCAGAAAAATGGCCTAATGAAGCCCAATTGAGGAAAATGCACTAACAGAAGACAATTAAGCACTAAACAAGCATCAAGATGAGCACAAAAGGGCAATGGAATAAGAAAAAATAATGGCTCATCACTCAGTGTCGATAATGTTTTCACTCGGGTGAGCATGTGTAAAGTATTATGTCCATTTGGTTGGGAAAAGTTCCAAAAAAGGTATGAATAATAATATAGTGGATTTTTTTGTTTTGAAATTTTTTGATATCAAACTAGATTGGGGAAGCATATTTTTTATAAGTGTTCTTGTGTTTTCCGATTGTTGGGCGAGTTAAGGTGAACACAAATGAGACAACTAGTGGGTGCCTAAAGAATGTTGCATGTGAAGGGTTGTTTAGAGGTAGTATGGAAGAATTCGTTGATGGATTTTCTTCTTTTCATGAAGTGCAAAAATCTTTTTATGCTAACCTCATGTGTGCTTTTTTGTCGTTTAAACACTATAAATTGGTTAGTTATTACCATGTTTAGTTGGAAAATGATTCAATATTAGTTTGGAAAGCTCTTTCCTCTAATTAAGGTGTCTTATGGTCTCTTAAAGGATGCTGGTGGAATTATTTGGAAATATATAAAAAATATGGAGTTTAAATGTTTTGGGAGGGTAATCATTATTTAGACAAATTGGTTACCTAGAAAATCAAATTTTGTATAAATGATATAACCAAATGTCATCTAGGTTACAACTTGATTTTTTTTATAATAGACTTATTAGATGAGTTTGTTTGTTTGCCATGATTTTGTATTTTTTTTTTCATTATTAATAAATTTTTGAATGTAAAGGCAAATGATTGTTGTGTTTTGACATTTTTCTCTTGTTGACATTTTTGTTTTTATGCTTAGTCATTCTTCCTCTTTATTTTTTTAATCATTATAAGATTATTACAACAAGACAATTATAAGATTTTTTCTATTTATTATTACAAGAAATCACAAGATTACTATTGTTAAAATGTCATTGGAAGATCATCCTGATCTCACCATTACAATTCTAATAATCACTAGTGGAACAGGCTTGATTTTTGAACTATGTAAGAAGGAAAATGAATAAAGAAAAAAAATTAAAATAATCTTCTTAAGTCTATTATTTTGATAACCAACGTACAAAATATATGCTTACAATGCTTATTATCTAATTTATATGTCATTTATATCTATGTCAATTCTTTAAGCAATATAAAAATTATTGATTGTGGTAGTTCCCATAGGAAACATTGTTGTTCTACTTCATAAAGTTATATTCTAAGATAGAAAATTATGTTGATTTCATCTTCTTAAGGTTGATTTGACAAATTTAATTAGTTATGTTTATAATTAAAAGGCTTAATCGTCATAGGAGAAGATAAAAAATCACAAGAGAAAGTGAACCTTATATATTCTCATGGTGAAAAATATTTGTGTATACAGTAAAAATTAAAGGCAAGACTAGTGAGAGTTAATTGTTAGTAGACAATCAACAGGTACTACTTAGTGAGAATTAATGTGCAATTCAATGAATCTTATTATGGTTCTCTAAAGTCACAAATAATATTGTTTATAAAAGGACGTATTTATAATGCAATAAGATATATATTAATTTTAGAATAAAATAATGTTTTTTTTTTAATTTGTGAGAACTCTATGAAATTTTGAGTTATAAAACCAAAATTGTGAAGTAATCAATCTTATGATTTATCATTAATATTATCATCTTTATTAAGTGAGGTGTTAATATTATTCTCAAAACTAAATATTAGAATAGTTTCTCCTTTCATCTTCTCATCAGGTTAGTAGTACTTTTGTTTCAGTGTGCTCGATCAACATCGAGAAATACTTGCAAAGACACTTCAACACCTAAGTCACTAAGGTCATACATATGATAAATACATTATGAATTGATACTGAAACTTACCTATTTATACTACTCTTAGTGGGATTCACCAACCTTGAGGGTGAGTTCACATTCTTTAAAGCTTTAGTTAGCTCATAAATTTTAGTAACGTTTGACAATATATAACATGATCACTCTCTTTCTTCACCTTCTTGAATAATTTTATACAGACTTTGAATAAGGTAGTCGTTTTGAAATAGTTAATGATCATTAAGCAACTTCAACTTTTTTTTAATCTCTTCCTTCCACGTAAAGATATTCATATTAACTAATATTTGTAAAAACCTTTTATCGATTAACATCAATCGATATTGTTTTCAGTTGATATCAACCACAATTATTTAGACTAACATCGATCAAGTTACTTTTACAATGTTGATGGTTGAAAGTTTTGACAACTTTTTTTATCAATGTCGATTAAGAAATTTCCCAGTTGAAATTGATAAAAAAAAAAAACAATCATAATTAATTTTGGTCAAAAGTTTTTTTATTAACGCTATAAGGAAAACCTAATAAACTATTAGCAAAAAAAATAATATCTTTGTTAATGATAAAAGTACTAAAAACATTAAGAAAAAAATAATTATGATATATATCTATCGAAAAAATTTAATTCATATCCCCAAGAAAATACTCTCCTTAACATTGATCGAAAAAACTCTAACTAATATCGAGTAATAATTAATAGTTGTCTACAAGATAATATTTTAACAACTTGAATCACAAAAATACCTTATATTAGGATCAATAAAAAAAACAAATTGACATCAACCAAAAGTAGTCATGTGATAATGTCTTTGTCGAGTGATGAATCTTGTCCAATAATGTTTGGGGAGTCAAAAAATATACTCAAAATTTATATTTTTAATTATTGTCACTAATACAATAAAAATTAATATATAATTTAATATAACCGTAACTACAAAACAAATCACACATATCTAAAGTATTATTTTTTCAAATTCTTGAAGTCATCAATAATTAAATCAAAACTTAAATTTTCAGCTATTTTTTTTAATATAAATATGAAAACCTTTCTAAAGAATTAATACAAAATTTCTCATGTAATTCGTTGAACTTTAAGAAAAGGATCTCTAATTGAATAATACGATCATTAGTATTATGCTTCAGAATATGTAAAAAAATAATTAGTCTTGTTTTCATCTCCACATCTAGTTTTCCTTTTATCACTTTAAAATAATGAATCTATTATCTTATTCTTCATCAATATTTATCACAACCTAATACAAAATTGAGAGTTCCTAAAAAATATTAAAATCAAAAAGTAAGTTATCACAATCTAATCAAAAAATGAGAGTTCCTAAAAAAATCTATGATAATGCAGTCACAATTAAAAATCGGTTATGAAAAAACACATCGTACATTATTTTTACTTCTATATTCATTAAAATAAACATAAGACTCATGAGATAAAAGACAATACTAACTATTAAACAAATATTTCAAGATCAAGTAAGATAGGTGATAATGTTAATTTTTACCATTATCCAAGCTACATTTTCATAGCAAAATCATCTCTTCCAAAGCTTTTAACCTCCTTAATCCTCAAATTTATCTTCCTTTTGTAAATAAATACATTTTGGGTTACATTGATCTAAATATATCACTAATCCCCATTTTTGTGTCCTTTTTGTAGAAGGGAAGCTTTGTTCCAAAAATCCAAACAAGTGAGTGATCATGAGTAGCAAGAAGAAGGCAAAAAGACACTAAATCTGGAAGAAACAGTAATCGCCTGACGCCACAAAGACACCGCCAGGCGACACCTTCTTTCAGTGTCAGGCGTCAGGCGCCAACCAGGCGAAAATGACCTTTCCAGCAGCTCACCGCCTGGCGGCATCTGGAGACCGCCGGGCGGTACACGCAAAGTTTCAGCATTGTTTGGTGGCTTGCGCCTGGCGGTGAGAGGCTTCCGCCAGGCGGCAGTTTTCGGTGATGTGTCAAATTTGCCCTTTTTCTTCTGTTTTTGCGAGGGGAAATAGATCTTTGGCATTTTGGAGGCACGAAGAACACATTTGGAGAGCTTGGAGGAGTGCTAGGGCTCGTGGGAACAACTCCATCTTCCTCTTTGTATCTCTTTCTCTTCCTTTTCTTCCATTTTTAA
>Ga0099822_1005541_pt1 | contig 16488 bp, 17 predicted proteins | sample CowpeawhiteBW_FD_76839 | JGI IMG/M metagenome (GOLD analysis project Ga0099822, IMG submission 76839) | Root nodule microbial communities of legume samples collected from California USA - Cow pea white BW | ecosystem: Host-associated > Plants > Roots > Nodule | place: USA: California | collected...
AGTATTTAAATTATTTATACTGTTTAACACATTTTTGCTTCAATGTTAACTTAAATACTATCATGAAATGCGCTCGAAACGTTAGATAAACTTAACAAAATTTGGTTAAAAGGACTAAATTCATGCATTTTGAAAGATGAAGGACTAAATTGGTCAAAAGTTTTGATGAGGGACTAATTCTAAATTTCGCTGAAACTTGAGGGACCAAAAACATATTTAACCCAACTTACATTGCTTACAAACATATGTCTTTGTTCAAAATATCCTAAAGTGAGTGGTGATGTGGTGAAATTTCGGTCATTTGTCTTGGCACACACTGTGCTATGATTTGGAGAGAAAAGAAAGGAAATATTCATGTGTGGACTACATCATAATCTATATGCATCTGCTCTCTGGTCTTCAAATTCGTTCTGTTTAGCATTAACATTAGCCTTGGCCTCAATTACTTTTAGTTTTCCTGGCCCTATCTTCAAATGATTCTGGCATAATTGTGCATACTAATGTTTAAGTTGTTGTATAATGGGAATTGAATCTTAATTACAATGCATTATAATGTGAAAAATCATTATTATGATTATAATGCTTTTTCTTTTCTTTCAAACAGGTTGGTGATGAAGAAGAAAAGCTCGCTGAAGGGATAAAACTTTTTGCTATATCAGCCACTGCCACTTCAAAGCGGACAATTCTCTCTGATCTCGTAACTGTAAGTTATCTGTTAAAGTTTTCTATCTTACCTTGATGTTCTTATTCTCTTCAGTTTACATTCTGAGGGTTCTGTTTACATCATTTTGAGTTATATAACTAGTTACCAGTTTAAATAACAAACAGATATAATCTAATAAGATCAAATGTTTTGTTGAATATTTAATGCAATATGTATTTAAACAGATAGTCTACCAAATTTTTTTAACTCTATAATAAATAAATTGATCATTTTCGTTATATGTTTGTTTTTAAAATATCAAATCCATTACTTCCTACCAAGTTATCTAATTTCTGGATTTTATGCACTCAAAACAAACTTATTAAATCAGTTAATTTTTCTATTTCTGATGGTTTACAATCTACTATTTCTCGAGGATTTTTTTGGGGGCAGGAGTCAATAATTTTTCTTACTGTTCTTTTGTCTTTCAGGTTTATGCAAAGGGTGGGAAGACTATTGTATTTACACAGACCAAAAAAGATGCTGATGAAGTATCACTGTCATTAACAAATAGTATAACGTCTGAAGCACTGCATGGTGATATATCTCAGCATCAGAGAGAAAGAACATTGAATGGTTTTCGGCAAGGAAAATTCACAGTGCTTGTTGCTACTGATGTTGCAGCTCGTGGACTTGATATTCCCAATGTTGATTTGGTGAGTCCAAAGGATGCTTCCCAGTCTGCATTTTAACCATATGATCTCCCTCATGGGCTTATTATTTATTAGCTTAGAGTTAATGCCGATGAGTTTGTGAATTAATAAAGCAAATCACTTGAGTAATTTTATGCTGGCACTTATATTTTTTAATGGCGGATTCATGATCTAGTTATCATTTTTTTGGAATTTAGGGTTAAATAGTTTGGGTTGTCTAATCCCTAGATTGGACTAGAAATTTATTGCCTATTCTGATGTGTGATTTGTCTAGTCTTATTGGGTGATTGCCATAGTAAAATTAAGGTCTCCCATTTTTTTTAAAATGATTACATTTGGCTTTTTCTTCAGTCTTTTCCACTGTTCACTGTCTCATCTGACTAAGGATTTATAATTTTATATTTGATAAACTTCGGACATAAAACTGTTCAGATCTGGTTTGCTCTAAAACGCTATCTTTTCTCAACGTATTGAAAACTTATTGGTGCTACCTCTTTCATTCAGATTATCCATTATGAGCTTCCCAATGATCCTGAGACTTTCGTACACCGCTCTGGTCGTACTGGTCGTGCTGGAAAACAAGGTACTGCCATTCTGTTGTACACCAGTAGCCAGAGGAGAACAGTTAGATCCCTTGAACGTGATGTAGGCTGCAAGTTTGAATTTGTTAGTCCGCCAGCTATGGAAGAGGTCTTGGAGTCATCTGCGGAGCAGGTTGTTGCCACACTTGGTGGAGTTCATCCCGAATCTATCCAGTTTTTCACCCCAACTGCACAAAAACTGATCGAAGAACAAGGAACAACTGCCCTTGCCGCTGCCCTTGCACAACTTAGTGGATTTTCCCGACCTCCATCATCCCGGTCTCTTATCACCCACGAACAGGTGTTGTGAATCTTGCATATCCCTTGTTATCCAGTCTAACAAGTAACCACTTTCTAAATGTTGCCTTGATTTTTAAGTAACGTAATACTTGCCATCGAACCAGGGTTTTTATCATAACAATTGCTCCGGAAAGACTTTCCAAATGATAATAATACTAATCCATGATCCAAATCAGTGTATCTTTACCTTTAAAGCATTTAAAAATAGTGTCGGCAGGGTCATTCCCTAGTTCATGGAGGTTACAAAGCATGACCTGTGGATATTTCGATTGCCTTACTATTTGTTCGATTATTATCTAAATGAGGACATACCACCTGGAACAAACACTATCGGATGCTTGATTTTTTTCTCTTGATCTTTAACTGCTTTTTCTTAAACTGTTTTGTATTTCAGGGATGGACTACGTTGCAACTAATTCGGGATTCGGAGAATAGTAGATATTTTTCAGCAAGATCAGTCACTGGGTTTCTTTCTGATGTTTTTTCATCAGCTGCCGATGAAGTTGGAAAAATCCATATAATTGCAGATGAAAGGGTTTGTATCCGAGTTATTTTCTCTTTTTTATTTTCTATACTTATCTTACTCGGAACTTCAATCCTACTGGGAACGCACCCACACAGTTCAAACGAATTGACATTGTGCCAATACTTCACATCAGGTTCAAGGAGCCGTTTTTGATCTTCCCGAGGAGATTGCTAAAGAGTTGCTTACTAAGGACATACCACCTGGTAACACCATTTCCAAGATCACCAAGGTATATTACAATATTTGAATTGTAATTCTTTGTTGTCTCTGCCTGTTCTCTTCTTCGTATACTGGCACTAAAATTATTGTACAAATAATTATATAAACGCATTGCATTGCATCTTTGTTTTGGCAGCTACCTCCTTTGCAAGACGATGGGCCTCCAAGTGATTTCTATGGAAGGTTCTCTGACAGAGAACGTGGTAACCGAAGAGGATCTACTTCTAGGGGAGGTTTTAGTTCTAGGGGAGGAGGTTTTGCTTCTAGGGACCGGAGAGGTTTTAAATCCTCACGGGGATGGGATGGGGAAGACTCTGATGATGACGACTTCAGTGATCGATCTAGTAGGAGAGGTGGTAGAAATTTTAAATCTGGCGGCAATAGCTGGTCTCGAGCAGGAGGTAAAAGTGGTGGAGATGATTGGCTAATTGGGGGTAGACGATCAAGCCGGCCTTCATCATCAGACAGGTTATAATAGCATTCAATGATCAAATAATTCTTTAAATTTTGTTTAGTATTTTCATCCTGTGCGAATTATAATACCCTCTCATGTGATTTTATTGGCATGAATGTGCATTGCAGATTCGGAGGGGCCTGTTTCAATTGTGGGGAATCTGGTCATCGTGCATCAGATTGTCCAAACTCTTCAAACCGGCGAAGCTTTTTTTAAGTTCCCACATTTTTTTGGGGCGCCGCTTTGACCATGACGGACATGAACTTGTGCCACTGTTATTGGCCTGATGGGTTCCGGAAAATTGAAGCATGCTTACCGAAAAGAGTTACAGAAGCAATATTAGTTTGCATCTCACGTGTTGGCGTGATCTCCGTGGGGACCTCCTTTGTCGTCCTCTTTTTTGTGTCTCAATGAAATTTAGTATTTGTTTGGGCTTAAGAATAGTGCTGTATCTTCTTTTTTGGGTTGGGTTTAAGAGGTTAGTTGTATGGTCCTGTATTCTTCTCAACTTATTATTTAACATCTTTTTGAACCTTCCCGGTTTAGGAACAGACTGGAAAAATGAATGAAAGATGAAATCCTAAAGGTTTATGCAAACATGCGTTCACCTTTTCTGCATCATATTTAAATTAATCATCTTTTATTATCATAAGGTAAGAGTGAACATACATGGGAGTATGTTTTCATTAATATGAATTAAAATTGATTAAAATGCCATTATAGATAGTTACAGCTTTTAGTAGTTAGTATTTTTTTTCTCATAAACAAAAAATATATGTTCTAATTGAACCATTAACTGTTTATTAAGTAATGTTAGTTGCTTTATTCATAAAGAATGTTTTTTGGAAAAAAAAAATAATATACAAAATAAGACACTAGTATTTTCTATAGTTTGTGACACTTAGATTTTTTGTTCAAATCTTATTAAATTTATGCATAGGAATAAATGTGCACTCAAAGAAAAAAAAAAGACGCATATATATATATATATATATATATATATAATATTTTAAAACAATTTAATTAAGATGCATTTATAATGTGAACCTTTATATTAATTGATAGTATAAAAATCTTTATACTAAGAATAAATAAAAACATTTGTTTTGTTTGCAATATACGTGTATTTGAATTAACACAAGCATAAAATAACTCTTATGTATTATAAAACCATTTGAATATGTATTATATGCTTCTAATTTTATATAAAGAAAAGTGACAAAAAAAGGTTTCTTAAAAAATACTATAACATAAAAATTGTACACATTATTTTTTGAGGATAAAATCACAGCATTCCAATTACTAAGCATTAAAAAACAAAGAGATATAATTTTCATAATAAGTACATAACATATATAAAGAAAGTTTGAAAATGGTTCACTGTAAGCAATTCGCTAAAGCCGTTATAAATGTATTTAATAACAATAATAATTTGAAGCCTTGACTGAAGGGGGGCAAGCACGGGATAACCTCCTATTGATCCACTTATCAGTATCAGGTTGGTACCTTCTGCTCCTTTTCTCCATTTTCATCATCTTTTTCTGAATCTTCAATTTCATTTTCTTTTTACCATCTTCTTTAATTTCTTTATTACTTCATATTGTTCTGCATCTTAGCTGTGGGTAATTAAAATTTAGGTTTTGCATACGCAAACATCTATTTGTGTGAAAAATCTATTTATTTAGTTTTATACGATGAGTATTCGACATTGAACAGGAACACCGACTGCGTTGGTGAAAATTGAAAATAGAAAATGGCAGAATTGAGTTTGGGAATTTTAATTGACATTGTTGATGAAGAATGGATGAGAGACACTCTCCCTGATGACGGTATGTGTTTCTACTTTGCGTTTTTATTTTCCTTTCCTCCCTCTGGCAAGGATCTTTTTGTTCATCTTTACATCAACATGGGTATGTGATGTGCCTATACCTTTCTTGTTGTTATTACAGATCTTCCACTGCCCCCAACACTGGTTGTAAGGACAGATGATACTGAGGACTCAAGTATGTCTCGTAGTTCACTACTTCACTAATATTTTGTGGACTATCCATTTCTTCAACTTGGTTTGGAAAAACAGTTTTAATTGAACACTTATTATACTGACTACATGTTTGGATTTATGTTGCATTATCTAGAACTACATCGGAATATTGGTTATCGTGAATTTAGACAAATGTTTATATGTTCGGGTTGGTTTTGAAGTGAAGAATTGATTGAGTTGAAAATCGACCCAGTCACACACTGAATAGTTTTTTTAAAGATACCCTCAGTTGTGCATTAACATTTACTTAGTAACATCAGAAGATACCAAATTATATCAAACTGGTGTGCTGAAAAGTTTTTTCTTTTTAAAGTTAATCGCACATTTGTGAATTGACATTTAACAGCGTTCTTAGAAGAGGATACGAAACTATGGAATTGGTTTGCGAAAGATATTATTGATAATGGGTTTGTTAAAATTTCATTGTTAGCAAGATGACTCTATAGAAGGGTCGTATCTAATTTTCTTGACTATTATAACAGTGTACTTTGCTATGTATCACAGATCAGGAGACTCAACAAGTTAACGTGGATGCTTGGCACGATCTTGCCTTGGGTCAAGAATAGAAGTTTCATTTACTTTTATGTTATGGTTTGTAATTAGTGAGTAGAGATGATGCTTCCTGTTGTAATGAATTCAAATTTTATAAACCTGGTAAGTATGGTATTACTGAATTGTGTCATTGCTGAATACTATTTGTTTTTGCTGTCACGAAAGCACTCTTGGACTTTTGGTGGTCGCAAGGTTAGGGCATGCCCGAGCCTAAAGATAGAGTATTGGTACGCTCTGAAGTCTGTATTAAATTAGTAAATGATTGACAATAGTAATATCAAGTTTTTTAAGATATGGTATTGGTTTGGTTGGAGTAGTGTGAATGGGATTATAGATACTAAACTCGGTGTAATCATCATGCAAAACAAAAATACAATGGTGGTGGCAGTGTTTGTTTGTAATTTACTTTCTGATAAAGAAAAAATTGTTTATTTTAAAACAATTGTTGAAGAATTGACATATGTGAAGATATCAAAGGTGAAATTTATTCAATAAAAGAAAAAAATATTATGATTGTAAGCAATTATGTGTAATTTTATTTAGATCATCACTTTTGTACTTTTATTTAGATCATCTTATGAAACTTTGGTTTTTGGATTGATATCAGATTTGACTGATGTATTAGCGCTCAAAACCGGCTCTATATAGATGCTAGTGTGCTAACTTGTCTTTATTTTGATTTAAAAAAGTGTATTGAATAAGTTTAGAAAATCGTATTTAAGTTTCATGGAATAAACAGTAGGAAGCAACAGTTGAAGTTAAGATTCTAGAAAGACCAGCTCTTCCGCAATGGAGGGACAACCAAAATATCATATTGATTCATAAATAAAAAAATGTCAGATAACCAGTCAGAAACGACCACATTAAAGGGGAAAATCACAACAAAAGGCGAGTGAGTAAAAAAATATAAATAAATGGATATAGCATGCAGTGGATGGGTACAACTGTATATGAAATTCATGAACTGTTACTACCCATTGAACTAGACAGGTTGACATTCAACTTGTAAATTATAAAACAGCAAAAATTTAAATTCAGTCAACAAAAAATTCAAAACAAAATGAAAAGAAAACCCTCGACATGTCACAATCACAGCAATATGAGACAACATCGCAGCTCGGTACCATTCTCTACAAAAAAAATTAGGTAAAAGGGAAACACAGCTGCTCGGTACAATTTAGCTTTGGAGTTTAGGCTTGTTACAAACTAATATACTAGATTTCCTTCATCTGTAAACGATTTCTTTACAAAACATGAATTATAAATGAATTCATTTTTCAAGCGGTGGGTATACCGATCATATAAAGGGATCATTTGCCGGAACTGTAGTTGTTGTAGGAACTGCAGTTATACTTGGAGTAGAAGTCTCCGAAACCTCTGCTGCTACTGGAGGTGGGGGAACCTCTGGAAGTACTGGATTGGCAGTAGACGTTTCTGCTTGACCAGTTTCACCATTAACATTTGGACCTCCGTCACTAGCTGGTCCAGGGGTAGGAACCCCATTATCTACGGTGGTTTCACCTGATTCTGGTTGAGGTGGAGCAGCTACAGGAGCTGGCGTGGACTCTGAGGTAGACTCTGATGGAGTTGGCTCATTAACTGATGCTGGTGTGGATTCAGGCTGCTGAGTAGCACTCTCTGGTGCAGCTGTGGTTGTAGGAGGTGCTTCCAGTGCCAATGGCTTGTCTGGGGGTTGTTGGGAATTCTGTGCAGAAGAAGCTGGTTTTTTCTGGATGGAAATAGGAGCATTAAGAGACATCATCCCCGGAGGCAGGATTTCAATAGGTGGTTTCTTCCCAGCATCTGCCAAACTTGTGAGCTTAGGCTCCTCAAGAGAAGCTAAAAACGCAGCTGCAGCATCTGTCTTCTGGGATGGGGTAGGTTCAACCTCTCTCTGTAACGCTTGGTTCCAAGCCTGCACTAAGTTCTTCAAAGTTGGACGTCCATGTGCCTGGAAATACCAAGGTCAGACTATAGTACTAAATTGAGGGATCAGGAGGTTGTAAGTAATAAATCATACATGAGCATGAAGCACAGCCTCTGCCAACATTCCAGTATCCTGCCATGCTTTCTCCATCAGAGCATTGTCACCCAAAACAGCACCAGCAAATGCTGCTTCCCTTCCCAAGCCAAGCGTGACTAAATTGTTAACCAAACCCTGCAGTGCAAGAACATATTCCTAAGTTTATGATTAAAACAACATTAAGACTAAAGAGCCGAAGCAGACAAGTTAATCCAAAGAAAGATGAATATATGCCATTTCAAGTAGTCGTTTTATAATAGATAGAAGATGTTAAAAAGAAAGGGAAATTTTGAACATCAATGGAACAATGAACTGACTAGAAACCAAAAGTAGTAGTGATGAGCATGGCAAAAAGTAGAGAACAATGAGTAGTAGCTATATTGACATGCAATCCTAACAAATTCCATTTTGTGCATGAATCATATTTTGTTATTGGCTAATCACGGATCATATTATCTATTCGCTATAAGAAAAAAACCCAGCAAAAATAACCTTTTTGGGAAGAACCAATATAAATATTTCAATGTCTAACCTGTACAAAAAGTAATCGCAGCCCCACTTTAATGTATTTGAACACTAAATATACCAAAAACAGTGGTAAAAATGGATAATAAACTATATGTATCTTGTAGGGGCAAATCTTATAAATCAGATAGCCAAACTATGTAAAAACCCACTTTTCCTTCCACATAATTTTTACATCCTAACCCCCACCCACCATTCGCTGATTTCATGATTTATTCCATCAGTGCTTGTTTTTCCTATAAAATCGAGCTCTCATTCAAATTTCTTTTATTAGTAATCATAAACCTCTCTATCTCTCTCTTACAAACACATGTTATCATGCACACACTTCTGTAAGAATAAATAATTAACAGACTTGACCATATTTGGCACAAAAGAATACAAGACCGTGGTACTAATGCCTTGTCATATTCAAATCACTTCTAACCATCGGTAGTATGCATGTAGAAGAACAGGTATACACATTATCACTACAACATCTAATAGTTATCTTAAAAAATCAGTGAGGAACACTGCTAGGCACAAACACAATTAATCCAGCCACATTCAATTATAAAAGCAAGCACCCAATCAATGTAAGGCAATTTACTTCCAGATAGAGAGAGTGCAATATTAAGAAAGACTGCTTACACTTAGACGAGTCAACTCTCCATGATTTGCAAGACGTAATGCTAATCCTCTCAATTCATGACCTTCTAAAGCACCTTTCACTGAACCTGCTGCAGCTAACCTCTTAAGAGCCTCACGAGCAATTTCACTCTGTGCAGTAGCATCTGCAGCGTCAATAAGATCCAAGAACTCTTTCGCGAATTTCACTATACCCTGAAAACCTTCAACCATATCTTTTTTTTTATCTGATATTTTCTCTGGTTTTTTATCTGATAAATTAAGAATGTCATTCAAACCAAGACCAGGAGTATCATCTTGTCCTATATCCCGGCTGTTACTCATGGTAAGAAGACAATGAAGAGCTCTTTTCAAATCATTGCTCTTCATTGCCAAATCAAACTCCAACCTGCAGAACATAAATATCAATATGTTTTTGGTCGAACCATACCTTGCCATAAGGAGTACACAAAAATCATAAATAAAATCAAAACTGCAGCCTCTTGTCTCTAAGCATATAGCTATACCTCTTTGATATTCCAGGCAGATGAAGTGCTTCAGTAGCATAGCCCATTCCTAGCATAAATTGTGCTAAATCATCATGGTGTTCTCTTCCAAGTCTACTTGCCCTGTTCCAAAAAGTATAATGAGATATACAGATATATCTGAATTATTAATAAGCAATGATAATGGAGAAAGAGGGACATAAAGAAATCAAAATACCATTTTACTGCACTAACAGCATCTCCGTAAGCTGCAAGGCATCGGCAGCGAATACCAGGATGACTCAAGGATAAGGCATGAGCACACATGTACCTACCACAACCCACAAATCAATAACATCCTTTTTGAAACCAGTATCCAATACAAACGAATAATCTTAAATTAGACATCTATAAGACATGCACGTGTTAACTATGCCACTTAAAAGCTAACCAGAGGCCAGAGCCAAGACAAAAAAAAGTCAACTTTATTGGAATCAGTTGGCTGCTCTAAATAGAAAGGCATAAAATCTAGTATTCCACTAAACACATTTAATAAGTGCAACTCCAACTTTCTCCTTAATACACTTTATTCTTGATCACATCATTTCTTGTGTAGCTTTTCATTCACCGTGGCATTCTCTAACAAGTACATAACATGATAACTAGGTGTTGATTTCTCAAGGTTTGATTAAACAACATTAAAACCGTCCTGAGTTTTAGACATTTACTTTTCGGTGCATTTTAATCTAATTGGAAAGGACATAAGTATTCAAATGGCTTGTAACAAGTGAAAATTTAAAAGGGTGGATTTCATAGGAATTCAGAGTAATTTTGTTACACTTTGAGGAAGATATATAGGCATACTTTACCCTAATGTAAAAGACACTGCATTAAAGTGATTTATTCATTAAAGGGGAAAGCATAACTGAAAACTCCACAAAAAACACATCACACTAACTGCACGTATGTACAACACGTTTGCACAAATTAAATGTTATAAAGGTCTCACTTAGATTATGGAGGGGCAGAAGTGTTGGTGATGATTGAAAGTAAACAGTTATAACATTCAGGGTTGTATTAAAAGCATTGAAATCATTAAATAGTAACTATTAAACTACACGAAAGAGAGACATTGAGCTAAAATCGTGTGATTTTAAGACAACTCAAATGCATTCATTAATAGTTATAATAGTTATAATCTTAATTACATGAGGATCTGCTCTTTATTTCTATAGTTATAATAGCAACTAGTGGACATAATAAACGGCAAAGCTGATGAAAGATTAGAAATTTGGGATCAAAGAAAATAGTTTAATTTCTGAGTGAACTTGTTTTCTTTTTTTTATGCATATAAATACAGTCTGTTGAGTGCAAATCACTTAATTCATTATTTCTCTAACCCGTTTCCAATTTTAAACATACATGTGTAACTGCGAAGTACTAACTACCTGTCAATTAGCCAAAGAACTCCATCCCTGACACCTACAACTACAAGAGGCCCAACTGGACGTTTCTGCTCCATTGGGAAGCGGGTAACTGCCACAGCCACACCCCCACCACCAACTGCCACCTCACCTGTCTTTCTCTCTTCTGTTGCCGACCAAGAGTCATCACCATCAACTCTAGATTGTTTCGGTAATGTTAAGAAAGGTGGCACTGAAGGAGCATGCTGAAATGAAGCCAACCGAACCACCTACAGCCAGAACAACAAATACCTTTACGTTTTTGTGAGAGAAAACAAATTCCAAAGAGAAACTAGAGATATTTTTACTTCTAACAATAATTTTTTATAGGGAAAAACTTGAATATTGTATCCTTGCATTGACTTCTAGACACCAGGGATCTCTAACCAGGACATATATAACCAACAGAGAAACAAAAACGATTTGCCTCGCTTTCAAATTTCACATGAAACATTATTTTGAATTGTTTGGAGCATAGTTCAGCATAAAACCAGGAACATCCTATTGAATTAAGAAAAAACAGACATATTCATTACAAACTTCAAAACTGACGAGAATTAATAGCTAGTCCAAGATTTAGATCACACCAAAATGCTAACAGAAGAAGGTTTAAAGGATTAGCAGACATTCACATTCAACACTCCCATCTAAAAATGTCAATTTCTTCCACCAACCCATATCAATCATATCCAGAAACAAAATATTAAATCTGAGGAAGACAAAAAAAAGGCCCTGAATGTTTGCAATCATTTTCAGAGATGATAAAAAGTTGAAGCTTTTGTAACCTGCAACATCGGTGGCCTCAATGCTATTCTTTCTTCCTTAGCAGACTGAGGACCTTCTACAGTAATTAGTGCTAACTCTCCGTGCTCTGCAACAGCTTTTGCCTGTGCTTCTTTCATTTTCTGCTCTTCTTTCATCCTCTTAGTTTCAATGTCAATTTGAGCAACCCCAGCATCCACAAAAACGATTCTGAAAACCAAAACTTATTAGTAAAGGTAAAATGAATATGAATTATGGCCATTGCAGATATTAATCATTAACCATTTTAAAATCTTCGCCTAAACAATTTATTAGCCATGGATAGTTGTAAATTGAAATTAGTTTCTTTAACATGTTTACGACATTCAACATTGCTTAAACTTTAAATATTATTAGAAACATTTGCAAATGAATACAACCCATACCACATTGAAGAGAAACACATAAAACATTGTCGTCAGGAAAACAAATAAATAAATTAGTTTGTCTTATCTTTAATTACTATCATTATTGGTTGTTGGAGAAGCGGGTGAAGGATAAGGATGAAACTCCACTAAATTGGAATCCAGGTTAGATTGTTGTTTTTGTTGGGAATGAATCCCATTTAGGAAATCCAAACAAATAAATCCCGTAGGGAAAATTTTACCAGTGTTGATGTTTAGACTAATCTAGTTAATATTCTGTTAAGGGTGTGTTTGAAACTCTGTTGGGTCAGATTCAAAGCCAAATCACTGCAGGAGTCATTGAAGGTGAATGGGAAAGTGGGAATTGGAAAAGCAAACACACTCTAAGGCATTTTCCAAAACAGTATACATATTCATGAACATTTCCTAAATCATGATTCTCCCTTTTCTGTCTTTGGTTGTGATGAGTAGATGATACTTAGGCCAACTGGGAGATAGACAAATTGACAATGTATGAGACACAGTCTGTCATTTCCACTTTCAAAACAACTAAAGTAAACCGACAAAAAATAATGGAGCAGTCAACAAAAAAATTATAAAAAGGACCAATATATAAAGACTTACTCGATAGTAGTTGGGGTAGCCACAAACAGTTGCCTCCTGTGCCAAACAGCACTGGTAGCATATGGGATTGCAACATCTCCCAAATATCTATATTGAGGGCGCAAAGAAGATATGACTATGTATTGCTGGTATGCAAATGCACAGTACTCAACGGTTTGGTCCCAAGCAGTCCATTCTGGCTGAGGAAGAAGGTCCCCCACTGGCTGGAATGTCTCCCAACTGAATCACAAACAAAATTATGATAGCAATGTCAATGTCAAGAAAACTTGTGCACTTGTACTTGTAACCTCACAAAAACAAAATAGAACTTAAAGTAATGCCAGCATTCAACTTTGTACGAATGAAATGCAATCACAAGTTTAACAAATAAACATAATTTTCAGCTTCAGAAGTGTAATTTAAGCAAAATCTTCAATTGGTACAAGAATGAAGCATTGTAGAGTGTCAAACAAGGTGTCTCAGGACCTATGTATGTTGTGTATCTATCCATTTTTAGCACAATGGCCTTTTGCTTGCTAAAATTGTTTTATTTCCTTTAATATTAGTCTTTAGAAAATAAAGAATAATTTATGCAATGAACAAGGTTCGGTTGTCTTTTTAGGCTTGGTGGTCTAGATAAAGCACATTGGTTTGTTTATCGGTTTTTCTACAAAACATGTTACATAGCTACACTTTCAGGTCAAGTAAGACTTTTAAACAGGTCAGGCTAAGACTTAAAAAAGACTTATAATAAATAAATAGGCTAGGTTTGGGCTTCATAATAGTGATACAAACCCGCCAAAAATCTGAATTGTTTCTACCCTTACTGGCAAGCAACCTGAGCGTAAAAGCAGAAGAGCGCACTCTCTTAATTCCAATAACAAGTAACAATATCATTAGTTGAAATAGTCTTGTGAGGCACGAATTCATAAAATATGCATCTTACAAATTCCACATATTACCATTGTGCCATTGTACAGCAACAGCTCTCCATCTTGGAGGGAGCTTAGCCTTAACCTTCTAAAGAGAGACTTTCATGAAGGGAACTTCTTTTAAGAGTTGGGTTTCAACTAAAGAACTGAAAAAAGGAGGTATAGATATAGGAATTCAAGTAAAAGAGGCTTTGTCTATGCTTCTCTATCAAACAAAAATACAAACACAAAAAGCTTCAAGTTTAATTAACCGATAAATAACAAAAAGGTTAGCTGCCTCTCTCAAAATGTAGCATTTCTAGTATAGAGACTTTATAAAGTGTTAAAAAATAAGACCTATGGGTTAGTGCAAAACTGTTAGAGAGCTGGCAACAGCAAGTGATAGTTTAAATACTGTCTAGAAAAAGAAAATATTGAAGGGACTTTGTTAGTTCAGATGGTCACAATTCTGCCTCAAACAATGATTTTGGAAAAGAAAAAAATAACATTTACAAAGTGAATAATTGTAGACCTTAGCAACTATTCTCAATACATTCCAGTGAGCTGGAGAAGAGGAATATAGCTGGCAAACTGAGAGATGATACATATTGTAAGCTGGTTTAATTTTAAAGGGGTAGAAGTTGATCAATTGGACTATGTTACTTAGAACCTAACATTAATTTGCTGATTTCAGCCTCCCATCTTTACACGGCTATGAAAAATGTCATAGGAAATAGTAACACCATGTTAAATTCCTTTATAATAACAACAAAAGTTTTATCCCATTAGATGTGGTCGGTTACATGGATCACACAACATTATTTGACTCAGTTAAAGACCAAGCTTCAAAGATATTATTTACCGTGTGACAAACACAGAATATCAGTCTCTATCATAGCACCATCCCTAAGAGACGTCTAAGAGACTTTCACTCGATACATCACTCAACTCCCTCATTGATCAAAATCATTGGTAGAGCCCTTAGGATACCACCCTAAAAGACTAGATATTAATGGGGGTAAACCAAACACTTAAATACTTCACCAAGCATCCCATACCACTTGATGTGGGACTTGGGCAACCCATAATACCCTAGTCCCTTCCACCCTGAAATTCCTCTTAAAAACTACATCCAATGTTCTGCTGGGTCTCCCTCCCTTTTTCACAGAATTAAAACCATACAATCTACTCTTCCAGTGGCTTTCTTAATGTGTCCTAATCACTATAACTAAATTTCTGTCATGTTTTCCTGAATAGGTGCTTAGCATTCTCATCATTTCTACTATCACCTTTTTTTCTTGTTGACCCTTCAGAGTCCAACATTCACTACAATATATTCAAATAAAAATTATTTCTTTACTGTACAACATATATAAGTTTCACCTGTATAGCTGGAAGTTTTGAGGTGCTGCTGTGGTTGGAGGTCTATTTGAAGAAAATCCATCATCATAAGTAGTAAAAGAAGAAAGACCACTGCTTCCGTAGCCTGATAAGGGCATAGACTGGATTGTTGAAATAGCTGTGGCAGCAATAGGACTGACTCTCCTAGATGTTCGATAGGCAACACCAAGCAGAGCTCCTCCACGCAAACCAATGACCTAAAGGGATACATGAGTTAAAAAAAGGCACCATAACATTCAAATTTTGGTTCCTGATTCCGTTGGCACTTTCTATGAAGAATAAAATGCATAAAAGGTAATAATATCTTCATAGGGAAAATCAAGCAAACTACTCATCATTGACAGAAGCGAAAATGATTTATCTAGAAGACTTAAAAAACTTAAATCTTTATTCATTTACATACTGCAGCCAATTTCATACAAAGTTTCAACACCACATTTTTACATGAAACAGTAAACACAAAAAGCTTTTACCGGAGAATCATTTTATAAGTTTCTATACATAATTTATCAGTGAGCAATAATCTATGTAAGAGTGCACGCCCCCCTTCCCCTTTTTCATATGCACATCTAAAACAACAATAGAATGTTTTCTGTAGTGGCTATCAATTAAAATAAACGTAAACTGAGATAAATAATGTTTCAATTATTGTCATTGATTCACTATAAAAATTTACAGAACTTTTATTCATATGAACAGAAATTATTCAATAGTAGGTTATTGTGACAACCTTTAAGTTCTTATAAGGAAAATTTAAGACTGAGAAAGAATCTTACTGGTTCATTGCGTGCGCCAACAGACCTCATTAGTATATTTGATGTACCATCATCTAATAAGATGCGGACTTGAACAGAAGCTGTGGAAGCAGCAGCAGCTGCTGCTGCTGCTGCTGCTTGTGCCGCAGCAGCTTCTTTGGCTCTTTTTGATGAACTACCCTTGGGGATTACAGGAATTCTAGGAGGTAATGCTGATTCCAATATAGCAAATCTGTCACGACAAGTATCCCATGCCAGAAGCCTTGCACTTCCAGAGTCAACTATTGACCAATCACTAACCTTGTAGACAGAGAAATAAGGAATATCTGGCCAAACAATTGCTAGATACCTGTAAACATATGAGGTAGTAAGCAGCACACTCCAATTTCACAAAAATATATGATAAAAGGAGGAAACATAATCATAGAAAAACCCAGGCAAAAAACCACACAGTAAAGACAGCATTTATTGAGTTATCACTGATATATATATATATATATATATATATATATATATATATA